>VTLG01010015.1_pt1 | contig 14088 bp, 17 predicted proteins | sample 4694571 | NCBI WGS metagenome assembly VTLG01 (sample SAMN12604809, study PRJNA352737) | marine metagenome | biome: ENVO:00000447; feature: ENVO:00000209|ENVO:00000569|ENVO:01000036; material: ENVO:00002151; isolation source: viral sequences binned using virsorter ...
GATGTTTCATCAATCGGACACGGTGACACCTTCCTGATCGACTCTACGACCTACACCGTCGTGGAAGTCGAAAAGGACGTCACGAACACAATGGTCCGAGCAATGTGTCGAGTTTAAGCATGATTGTAAAAATCAAAAAAGACTGTCAGACACTCCTGGGAAACCACCAGACAGGGGACGAGGTCGATTTGCCCGAGGCAATCGCCCAGAAGCTCCTCGACCGTGGATTCGCGGAGATGCCTGGCGCCACTAAGAAATCATCAAAGAAAGGTGATTAACAGTGTCACACGTTCGGCAACAGATCCGCGAGCGAATCGCGACTAATTGCACCGGTCTAACCACGACCGGCACGAACGTGTTTCAGTCTCGGATCTATAACCTGGAAAGCGGGAATCTCCCGTGTTTGCTGATCTACTCAAAGAGCGAGACCAGTGAACGGCTCACGATGCAACCGACGGATTCTCTCAATCGAGACCTGGACGTCGTCGTCGAGGGTTATGTTCGGGCTACCACAATCGATGACACGCTCGACACTATTTCAGCCGAGGTCGAAGTCGCTATCGCTGGCGATCCGACTTGCAACGACCTGGCTATCGATACGTTTTTATCGTCCACCGAAATCGATTACGACGGCGAGGGTGACCAACCCATCGGGGTCGTTCGAATGACGTGGTCGGTCAATTACGAAACTAAAACAACCGTGCCAACGACGGCACTTTAATGGAGGTCATTAACAATGGCAGCACATAAAGGCAGCGAGGGCCTGGTTACAGCGGGTGGCTCGCAAATCGGACAATTAACGGGCTACACCCTAGACACATCTGCCGAGGTAATCGACCAGACAATCCTGGGCTCAACCTCAAAAGTAAACGTCGCGGGAACCCTGGGTTTCTCGGGCTCTGTCGATCTTCTCTACGATGAGACGGATTCGCCACAAATGACTTTGGTCGAAGGCGCATCGATTGCGTTTGTGTTTTTGCCTGAAGGCAATACATCAGGCGACGTGAATTTCTCAGGAACCGGAATCGTAGACTCAGTAAGTTACTCCGCAGCAGTAGATGGCAACGTGACGTCAACCGCGAGTTTTCAAGGAACGGGCGCTCTGACTCGCGGAACGGTGAGCTAACATGAGCGTACTTGATCGAGCCAAACAACACTTCGCAGATCGGATGGCCGAGAACATGGAAGTGATAGAGGTCCCCGAATGGGGCGACGAACACGGACCCGCTAAAGTCTGGTATCGACCCGCGATAAACCTTCGCGAACAGAATCAGATCGCAACCCTGGCAAACGCTGGAAAGAACGACGAGGCGCTCGCCATGACGTTAATCCTTCGTGCCAGGAACGAAGACGGGTCTTTAATGTTTCACAAAAACTCAATGATGGAATTTCGCACGTTCGTAGATCCTGAAGTGATCGCGAATGTGGTTCTCGCCATGAACGATGATTTTGTGATTAGCGATGAGGACATTGAAAAAAACTCATAGGGGACAGTGATATCCGATTTTGTCTCGAGCTCGCCGAGCTCCTGGGCAAAACACTCGACGAGATCCTGTCCATGTCCGTTTTCGAAATGCGTCTCTGGGTAGCGTATTTCAATGATAAGAACGATAGGGCGATGAATGGCCGGACGTAATATAAAAATCGTATTTACGGCGCTCGATAAAACGGCGACCGGAATACGCAAAGTCACGCAGTCGATCACCCGCGTCGGGATGAAACTGGCGAAGGTGACCGCGGGGTTTGCAGCGGCTGGCGCGGCAGCATCGGCGGCAATCGTCCGAGCTCAGTTACCCGTCATCGATGCCCTGGGCAAAACAAGTGATCGCCTGGGTCTAACGACTCAGGCAATGGGAGGACTGCAACACGCCGCGGACCTGGCGGGTGTTGCACAAGCGACCCTCTCAATGGCGCTTCAGAGATTTAATCGACGCGTATCAGAAGCGGCGGACGGAAGTGGCGAGGCCGTGATGGCACTGCACGAGCTAGGGCTCGACGCTGAGATCCTGGAACAAATCCCGTTAGACCAGGCCATGATGCGAGTCGCCGACGCGTTCGGCAATGTCGCGAGCTCGGGAGACAAGACACGCCTGGCGATGAAGCTCTTTGACTCTGAGGGTGTTCGATTGCTCGATATGCTCCAGGGACAAGCCAAGGGGCTCCAGGACGCCGCTAGAGAGGCGGACAAACTCGGGCTCACATTATCCAGGATGGAAGTCGCCCAGGTTGAGATCGCAAACGAATCGCTCACAAAGCTCGGATCGGCAGCCGAGGCAGTTAAAAACAAATTCACCGTCGCAATGGCTCCCGCCATTGAGTTCGCTGCGAATATGATGCGACAACTGACCTTGGACGCGCTCGGCTTTGGGGATATGTCGCAAATGGTCGATAAAGTCATCAAGGGAGTCTGGGGTGGACTGCTCGATGTTTTTCACGGGCTCAAGATAGCGACCAAGTTTATCCAGATTGGATTCCTGGAGATTTACCAGGTCACCCGAAACAAATTAGTGAAGGCGTTTGATTTTCTCATTGAGAAGTTCAACGCAATCAACCAGGCATTACCGTATTGGATGCGAGCTGACCCAATTCAAAACCCGATCTCTCAGTTTGCTCGATCCGCATCCCAGGACATTCTCGATTTAAATCAAGAGCTGTTAAAGCTAATGACTGAGGGACTGCCATCGGAACAATTCGCCGCCGCCTATGACGAGATCATCAAAAAACATCGCGAGCTCGCGGAAGAACTAACGAAAAACAAACCTGGCGGATCAGAAGAGGAAAGAGCAGAGGCTAAGAAGCAAAGATTCATCGGCAAAATTAAAGAAGACGGCGCCAAAAAGCTGGCGGAGTTTGAGTCTAAGCACCGATCAAAGCAAGCCGTCGAAGTTTTAGGCCACATGTCAAAGATGTTCGCGAAGAGTAAAGCGTTCCAGGTCGCCCAGGCGCTCATGGATACATATCGAGCGGCCACATTGTCACTTAGTTCGTATCCATTCCCAATCAACATTGGAATGATGACGGCAACCCTGGCCGCTGGTATGCAGCAAGTCCAGGCCATTCGAAGCCAATCATTCATGGGCGGTGGATTCACCGGCGATGGTCCACGCTCGGGCGGTGTGGATGGACGTGGTGGGTTCCCCGCCATTCTTCACCCCAATGAATCGGTAATCGATCACCAGCGCGGCATGGGCGGCGTGACGGTCGTCAACAACATCGACGCGAAAAACGCGGACACGTTCACCGAGATGCGTATCCGCCAGGCTATCGAAGAATCAAGCCAGGCAACCATCAATCGAATCATTAATCTACAAAGACGAGGTCGACTCGCATGACGACCTATTCGTTCCCGAACATTACCCCATCGAGCTCAACCTGGGAGCTCGTGACCAATACAAAGACCTTTCGGTCGCCATTAACTAATGCGGTCCAGACTGCGAACCGTAAGGGCTCGCTCTGGAAAGTCTCCCTCACCTTTAACAATCTCCAAACGGGAGATCGAGCGGACCTCCAGGCGTTTCTCACTAAGCTCAATGGCCAGGAGCATCGATTCAATTTACACGATCACGCGTACTCGATGCGCGGAACCGGTGGCGGGACTCCCCTGGTCAATGGTGGCTCACAAACTGGCGCGTCCATTGTTCTGGACGGCGCCACCGCATCAGTGACTAATTGGCTGCGAGCGGGTGATTACCTGAGTTTTAATAATCAATTATTCATGGCCACGAGCGATGTGAACTCCGACGGTTCGGGCAATGTGACCGTACCTATCGCGCCACCGATCAGAACCTCACCCTCAGACAATACCGCCGTGGATATCACAGCCCCGATCTCGGGCGTGTTTATGCTGGCGTCGACACCGTCCTGGAACAACCGACCAGGCGTTTTTTCAACCTTCACACTCGATGCGATTGAGGACGTTCTCGCATGAGCCGCGGTTTACCGACCAACACGGCGAACGCACTCGCATCGGCTCACGTCGGCGAAGAGATTATATTTGCGAAACTCGAGTTTCCCGATACGACGCTTTACGTCCATACGGGTCTCGGGACTTACACCTGGGGTTCCCAAAACTGGCTGGGCGTCGGTGATTTTGGCGCGGTCCAGGGAATCGAGGAAAGCGAGCGAATTTCCCCTTATTCGGCCACGCTTATTCTCTCTGGCCTCGATTCCACCCTCGTGAATGAGGCGCTCAGCCAGGATTACTTTCGACGCCCGATTACTTTGTACCTGGGCGTTGCCAATACGAACGACGTGCTCCTGGACGACCCCACCCAAATCTGGGCGGGATTTATGGACTCGATGAGTTTGTCGGTCGGTAGTGATGGCGGTGACTCGATACAGTTAACGTGCGAGAGCGAGCTCTCGATGTTTGATCGATCCGCGAACCTTCGCTTTACCGATCAATTCCAACAAGACCAACACACCGGCGACGTCTTTTTTGAATTCTTACCCGCCATCGCAGACAACCCCGCGATCCGATGGCGGAATCCCAACTCGGATAACCTGGTCGGAAAGAACGCGAAAGATCCGCTTGATATTCCTGGCACTGAAGCGCCTTTTCCTAAGTAGGGTGATCGATGAACACCCGTAAGCAATCCACCCTGAAAGCCTTCAACACCTGGGACAAACGGGCCTTTCAGTATGGTGACGCCGATTGCTGTCAGTTCACCGGCCACGTCATTCGAGAGATCACTGGCATCGATTATATGAAGCTGTTCGACTATAAAAACGAGCCCGAAGCGCAACGCATCATCGATCATCACGGTGGTCTGGAGCAAGCGGTCGAGACTTTGCTAGGTAAACCGACCACCCTCGACAACCTCCAGGACGGCGACCCCGTTCTGTTTAAAGCACCGATCATGGACCAGGCGCTCGGCGTTAGGTTCGGGAAATTCATCGTCGGCCTAAGTCATCGCAAGATAGTGCGAGTTTCTGAAAAATACTTTGTTCACGGGTGGGCGCTGTAGATGCCATCGGTCGTTATTGCAGTCGCTAGTTTTCTCGGTAACGTCGCTTATGCGGTCGGATTCAGCGGGGGTGGTTTTTTTGCCGCGGCGGCAGTAGGCGGATCAGTTTTGATCGCTGGTACGGCGGCGATTACTTACGGTCTCAAAGAACTCGTGGCCATCGATATGCCCGACCAAGACGGCTCGAGAGATGTCACGATGCGCTCGACAACGGAGCCCGTCAAAATCATATATGGGGAAGCAATGGTCTCAGGACCGATTAGTTTCCTGGGCGTGGCTAACACCGACAACAAGGACCTTTATCACGCGATAGCCCTGGCGGGACATGAGGTCGACTCGATCCAGGACGTGTACCTGGATGGCAATCAAATCACCAACGCGCAGATCGGAGGCGGGGCGGCTGGGGGTGGTAACGTCACCGCGGGAACTTTCGGTCCGGTTGGCGATACGCCGACGACTATTGCCAAGATTAATAAACACCTGGGGACCTCGACTCAAACCGCCGACAGTGATCTCACAAACGCTTTTACCGGTTATGGCTCGAATCATAGAGGTAAAGGTATCGCGTACATTGTCACCAAGTTTACATTGACCGACGAGTCACAAGAGACCTGGGACAAGTACAGTCCGCAAAATATTAAAGCCCTCGTCCGCGGCGCTAAACTCTACGATCCCAGGCTCGAGGTCGCAGATGGCGGCACGGCGGGGGCCTCTCCCACAAACGCATCATATATCGCTTATGCTCCTAACCCCGCGCTCGCGGTCTCCGATTATCTAATGAACGCGAAATATGGCATGGGCATGGCGAGCTCCAAAATCGATTGGGCCTCAGTGATATCGGCGGCAGACACTTGCGACGCTACGGTCTCGGTCCCTGGCAGCGCGACCCAAAAACGATTTGAGGTGAATGGCGTGGTTTACGGAACCGCTGCCCATAAAGAAAACGTCGACCGAATCCTGAGCTCGATGAATGGTCAACTGGTCTATTCTGGCGGGGTGTTCTATGTGAACGCGGGCGCGTACATCTCGCCGACGGTTTCTCTGAACGAGGACAGTCTGGCGGGACCGATCTCGGTAAATACCAGTTTTGAGCGGACCAATCGATTCAATACGATGGTCTCGACCTACATAGATAAAGACCAGGTATATACACCGTCGGAGACCACACCGGTCACAATCACCTCGGCGCTCAATCGGGACAACAACGAAGTTTTAAAACGCTCGATTCGTTTGCCGATGACAAACACTAACTACGGTGCTCAGCGGATCGCGAACAAGATCCTACAACAATCGGATCAACAAAAAACCGTGGTGATGCCGTGCAACCTGTCGGCGATGAACGTGAAACCTGGCGATAGGGTCCAGGTCACGATCTCAGATTTGTCCTGGTCGAACAAAGTGTTCCAGGTGATTGGCTGGACGTTTGCCGACATGGGTGGAAACACTGGCGTCGAGCTCACGTTACGCGAGGATGATTCTGGGAGTTATGCCGATCTCGAGGTCGGTGGCTATTCGACCGTATCGGCAACCGGAGTCATCTCGGCGGGGTTCCCTGGCATACCAGCGCCGACCTCATTGACGGCGACCGCGGGGATTCGAAACATCGAATTGAATTGGACCAACCCGACCGAATCGGAACAGTTCCAGGAAGTTCAAGTTTATGCCTCACCCGATTCATCCTGGACAAATGCGGTCCGCCTGGGGACTGGACGATTTACTAGTTTCATTCATGACGCGAGCACGGCGGCGGATGCCATCAGTGCTGGCGACCAAAGATACTATTGGGTGAGGGCAGCTCGCTATGGCGCGGGAACCGGATCGGGAGCCGTCTCGGATCGATTGCCCGACAATGATACCTCGACCGTAAACGCGACCGCTGGCACAAATAATCCGAACTTCAGCGACGTTGTCGACAATACCGGCGATCAAGTCTCGACCGGAGCGCTCACGCTCGAGGAGACCACCACCCTGGCAAACGACGGCACGTTGTTAACCGCCGTCAAATGTTCCTGGGCAGCGCCGAGCTCGGTAACGTATATCGCGAACTACGACCTACAATATAAAAAGACCTCGACCTATGAGCTCGACTATGGGTCGGTAGCGAACGCCTACACCTCGACCATCGATTACGGATCGGTGGCCACCGCGACCAGCCTGGAGCTCGATTATGGCAACGTGACCGACCCTATTAGCGGCACGTCGACCGAGTTTAGTTCGGTCCTGGTTTATGACCGTGTCCATGTGATTACGGGACTCGATCCTCTCGAGGAGTACACCATTCGCGTCCGAGCGGTTACCAGGACGGGGACTTATTCCGATTGGGTCACTGGTACGATCACCACCCAGGGCGACCAGACTGCCCCAGGAGTTCCGACCGCTGTGACTGCAACCGGTGGATTCCAGCAAATCGAATTGAACTGGACCCTCCCGTCGGCGGATGACCTGGACTATATCGAGATATTTGAGTCGGCCACCGACAACGTCGGAGCGGCGACCAGTATCGTTAAAACCAAATCGGACAACTTCACCCGCACATCGTTGCCCAACAACGCGACCCGATATTACTTTTTACGCTCGGTGGACCGGTCTAATAACGCCTCCGGGTTTACCGGTTCTGTTTATGCGACGACGGGCTATGTCGATATGGACGACCTCAGCGATTCAGTAAAGGACCAATTTGAGGCCGGTTCAGCATTTGGTATTCAACCAGGAAGCTCGCTACCAGCCAGCGGTGACCATGTAGGACAAATTTTCTATCTGACCACCACCAGCACCCTCTATGTTTGGAATGGATCAGCCTGGACGACCGATTTATATACCGCCTCAAACGTCGACCCTGGATCGATTACAGCGGCATCGTTTGCCAGCGGGATCGAACCCGTGTCGGTGGTCGCAAGTCTGCCGACCGTCTCAGGGTACACCGGACCGAACGTCGTGTTTTTAACCAGTGACGGGAAGCTCTACCGACTTACGGGTGGCGCCTGGACGGCGGCGGTCCCAACAACAGACATCACCGGAACGCTTGACTATGATCGGTTTAGTTCAGATTTACGACCGACAGAAGTCGTCGCCTCTCTGCCCTCGACCGGTTTGTACCAGGGCAGGGTGGTTCTATTAACTAGCGACAACAAGATTTATCGATACACCGGCTCCGCCTGGACCACCGCGATCAGCGCGACGGACCTGGACGACCAGCTCAATTTGGTGACTCAGGTAACGGGTGAGCTGCCCGTCGCTAACGCTAACTCTGGGTTAAAAAACGAATCTATCACTATTAACTCGGACGGTACGCTCTCGGGTGCTGGGACGGGAACGGCGACCCTTGCGGGCATGGGAGCTGGTGCGCTTGCGTCCTTGTCAACGATCACGAAAACCGAAATTTCAGACGACGCGATTGAAGCACCGGCCATAAAAGCCGGGGCGATTTTGACTGATGCCATCGGAGCTAACCAGATAATCGGTTCCAAAATTGCGGGTAACACGATCACCGGCAATTTGATTCAGGCTAATAGTTTGAACGCAAACGATGTCCTGGTCGAAGGAAGTTTGACGGCAACCCAGATACAGGCCGGCGCGATTGGCGCTGATGAGCTCGCCGCGAACGCGGTGACCGCCATAAAAATCAAAGCCGGTGAAATTACCGCCAACAAACTCAACAGCTCGGAGGTTTTCGCAGATACCGCGGTAATCGGTGCGATCCAGGCTGGCGCTATAACCACCTCGGCAGTCGTCGCGGCCATCGGTACATTCGAATTTATTCAAAGTTCAAATATTGCGGCTAATCAAATCACGGCGGGCAAGCTCGCGACCTCAAACCTGATTACCTACACCGCCCAGATATCAGACGGCATAATTACCAACGCTAAAATTGGGACTTTATCCGCAGATAAAATAACCAGCGGGACAATATCGACGTCGAGGCTATCGATTGATGGTATCACCCTCACTAATTCCGGCGGGAACCTAGTTATCAATACCGGCGGCGTGGGGACCGTGAACATTGCGAATAACGCTGTGACTAACACAGCGTTTGCTCAAGGATCTCAAACCGACATTACGACTGAAAATACTTGGGTCACTTTGGTCGAGACTAATATAACGATTGGAGAAGCTTCTCAGGTGATCGCAAACGGGAACGCATTGTTTTCGCACTATGGCGGGAGTGGGATCGATTCTGATGGATATGTCCAATTCGATTACCGGATCACTCGACAAAAAACCTCCGGTGATACGACCGAATATGTAAAGGAGGGTGTGACTGGTGCTCTATGTGGTGGATTTAATTCGCCGACATTTGTGCTGGAAGATATCTCTAGTGCAACGCAGGGGTATACATATACCTATAAGTTAAAAGTCCAGATGACTTATCACAACGGATACGCGCACACCATGAGGTTAATTAATCCGACCCTAGCGCTGACGGTTTTAAAAAAATGAACGAGTACACAATTTATAATCCTGAGAATGGGATGATCGTTAAAGCCTTAAGATGCCCGCCCGAATTTCTTGAGGTAAACCTTGCGGGAAACGATAAATATATCGAGGGGTTTTATGACCCGTATCAATATCTCATCAAGGACGGAAAAGCAGTCGCACGAGAACCCGACGACGAAGAAATAAAACGGTCCAATCTAACGCGTCGACATTCTGAGCTCAAAGCTACGGATTGGACCCAACTGGCGGACGTCGCGCTCACCGATACTCAGACACAAAACTATGCAACGTATCGCCAGGCATTGCGCGATATCACCACCCACAAAAACTGGCCGAATCTGAATGACTCAGATTGGCCCAACCTGGAGACCTAAACAATGGCGACTCAATTACAACTAAGGCGAGGGACGACCAGCCAGGTCGCCGCATTTACCGGCGCGAACGGCGAGGTCGTTGTCGACACCGAAAAGAAAACGCTGTTCGTTAACGACGGATCAACCGCGGGTGGCCTGGAGATTGCCAGGGCGGATTTTTCAAACATCTCAGCGAGTGCGAGCTTAACCCTCGGGACACTAACGGCCACCACGTTAAACGTGACCACGCTCGACCTCACAAACTTAGAGGTCACAAACATCAAAGCGAAAGACGGAACCTCGGCGGGATCGATAGCAGATTCGACCGGTGTGGTCACCATTGCGTCGGCGGTTTTGACTACCGCGGATATCAACGCTGGAACGGTCGACGTATCTACGGTTACAGCTCCAACGGTTACCGCAAGCACGAGCCTAAAAACTCCATTAATTGAGTACACCGACGGCGATGACGCGATCACGATTGCTGATGGTGGTGGAGTCACGATTGCTGACCTTACCGCAACGACCGCCGATATTAACGGCGGCACGTTCGACGGTATCGTGGGTGGAACCACGCCAGCGGCGGGATCGTTTACGACTCTTTCGGCAACCGATCTAGTGACCTTCAGCAAAGCAGCATCGGTCCAACAGAAGCTCAGTCCTGGAAACGATTCGTTTGCCGCTCAGACAGAATATTACAACGGGACAAGTAGTTCGGGGCCGCTGACCGTTGGGCAAGGCTACGCGAGCGGGACCGATAACATCGGTTATGTCTGGCAAAAAGCGAACGCAAATTTGCTTTTCGGTACTAACAGCACTTTGGCCATGACCATCGATTCGAGTCAGAACGTTGTAATCGGGGACACCTCGTCCTTGAGACAACTTACTTTGTACAACACGGGGTCATCGTTAATGGCGATCTCAGCGGGCACGTCGAACCACGCGGGTGTTTTTTATTACGATGGTTCGACTGAGATGTTTAACCAGTATTACGATAACAGTAGCGATCAATATTTTTTATCAAGCTCGGCCTCCGCAAACCAATTCGTGATAAGTCAAGCGACTGGAAACGTACACATTGGCACGGACGTAGGAACCTCGCAGGTAAATATTTACACAGGTAATGTCACCGGAGCTGGTACGTTAGCGTCGAGCGCAATTAACATCGCGCACACAACCCATACCGACGGAATGTCGCAAATGACTTTCGGCTATCAACCAGGGTCGCTGACGTATGCCTCTGCTTATATCGGGTATATCGGAGTCTCACAAGCGGGTTATGGTAACGGCGATATTGTTATGGGGACGCGAGACGTTACAACCGACTCACAACCAACAGAACACGTTCGAATTCCGACAACCGGAATAACAAAGTTTCGACCGAAATCGTCTCATTCAAACATCGTCGATTTAGGAACCTATTCGGGAGGTCAAAGTTCTAGCTACATACGATTTGAACCCGAAGGAACTAGCCGGGGTTATATAGGTAACGGCTCAGCTCTTCTGAGTGGTGCGGGCGACACAGAATTTATTGTTCGTTCAGAGGGTGATCTTGTTTTGAACGCTGGCGGAAACAATCGAATCGTGACCATAGACACCGATAAATTGGCTGTCTCTGGAATGGTTCGGTTTTCGGCAAGTGGAGCTGACGCGACCCGTTGGAGCGTCTATTGGAATGGTTCTACTGGCGATTTAATTGTTGTTTCTTCAGACAAACGGTTGAAAAAAGATTTTGATTATGACTTGTCTGGTATTGAGACAATAAAAAAATTAAAACCTGTTCGATTTACTTGGAAAGAAAGCGAAAGACGTCAACTCGGTTTTCTTGCTCAAGATTCGATTCTGGCTGATGAGCATTTAGCGTGGAACGACACCGAAACCGACCAATGGGGGCTTGATGGTTGGGAAGGCTACGCCGCGATGCTCGCTAAAGCAATTCAAGAACAACAAGCCCTAATCGAAACACTACAAGCAGAAGTCAAAGCTCTGAAGGAGGCATAAAAAATGGCAGCAACTTGGAATATAACAAACGCTGAACGCGATCTATCTTTATCAGGAAAAAGCGACGTTATTAAACGATTGCATTATGAAGTTAAAGACACCGCCGAAGATGAAAACGGACAAGAGCAATACGGACACTCATTCGGAGCCGTTGATTTGCCGACTGATGATTTATCTGATTTCACAGCCTTCGAAGACATAACACCAGAGATCGCATTGACCTGGTGCAAGGCTGCGCTCGGAGCTGAAAAAGTCGCGGTGTGTGAGAAGGACGTTTCCGATCAACTCGCCGCCAAGACAGCGGCCCCAACAACCGGAACAGGAGTACCGTGGTAATGCAACCAATCGAGCTACCTAAAACCATCAATATCGATGAGTCTGAAATCGACGTCGAAGAGCTATCACCCGATGGCAAAGCGATGGTCGCCCGAGTGATCGAGCTCAGACAACAACTCACCCAAACAAATATCCAGCGAATCGAACTTGAGACGCTCATATCGTCCTGGGCGAAAAACATCAAAGAATCAATCAAGCCAGTAGAGGAAAACGACGAGCCCGTTCCTATGGATGGATGACGACTCGACCGAACCCCTCAAAAATACGCTCGACGTAGTCGCGGGCGGGACCGCGTTCGCGACTCTGTTCGGTGCATTGCCACCAATAGCAGCGGCTATTTCGATCATCTATACGCTAGTTAGACTCTGGGAAACCAAAACCGTCCAGGGATGGCTCGGTCGCGGGGGTGACTAGCTATCGTCTTCGAAACCATCGCTATGATTACGAGTGCCGTGGGCGCTCTGAACTCACTTTTCGAACAAGTCGAAGCGGGCAGCAAAAACGTCAATACACTTCTCGGCCAACTAGGTGCGATCAGTTCTGGAATCGATAAATATGAGATTGAGAGACGCAACTCGTTAACCTCTCCCCTGGACGGTGAGGGCGCCATGAGACTCGCCGCACAAAAAGCCAAGCTCGACCGCTACCATGAAAAACTCCGCCTATTGAGCTCGATGAACTCCGAGGCGGCTCGCGTAATCGACTCGTATTTCGAAGAACTCGAGGCTCAAAAACAGCGGCATCGATTATCCGTCAAGCAAGCAATCGAGCGCCAGAAACGTCGGCGCCAAATGCTCAAGGATATCAGCCAGTATGGAATTCTCCTCGTCCTGGCACTCGCAGTCGCCGTCGTGACGGTCACCTTGGTCGTTAAATTGTTTGGGAAGGGGCTCTAATGGAGATCACAACAAGCGCAAAAAACGAGATCCCATTTACCGCCTGGAAAACCGTCGCGACTCAAAAGATGGAGCGCCTCGAGGAGCTGGTCGAGGGCGAGCCCGCTCGGGAAGTGATCGAGGTAGTGAAACCGCGGATCTATATTGCGAAAGATGGTCGAGTCGAAGTCATCGAGCTAGCGAGCTCGCAAACAATCGATCTCCTGGCGTGAAGCTCGTTTTTCTCCTGGTCGTTGTCGTGAACGGGGAACCGCTCCCAAACGAAGGTCACTATTTTCATAACGTGTATGCCTGTAATGGGTTCGCCAGGTCCATCGAGATCGGGTCGGTATCACCGAATGATCGTCGCACTCGAAACCAGCAACGAGTCACCGCCTATTGTGTCCCTCGGCGCGTGACAAAAAACACACCAGCCATCAACTAGAAAAAGGCCCGTTGTCGACTTGAGTGGGCTAGGCTCTCAATGAGGCGTTTTGACGTCGCCTGTCTAACTCGTTACCGACCATCGGTGAGCTAACCGACACTCAGGGCAAGGTTGAAGCCCTCGGTCTTCTTAGGAAGTCCGAGCTCGCTAGGGGACGAGCTCAGTCTCAGTTTACAAAAAGTGGACGCGTGAAACAAACACCTCAACGCATTACTCTTGATCTCAAAATGGTTATAGGTAATCATCTCGCGCTCGGAGAGGTGGCAGAGTCTGGTCGAATGCACTGGTCTTGAAAACCAGCGAGCCGTTAAAAGCTCCGTGGGTTCGAATCCCACCCTCTCCGCCATTTTTTCGTGGGAGAGGTTTGGGAGAGGTTTCGATCCTGGTATAGCCTGATATAAACCCTGGATTCCCTAAGTCTTTGATATTACTGATCGGGGTGAGGCTATATGAGGCTATATGAGGATCTTTTCTGGTCTTGAAAACCGTAATTCCCCGCCACTCTAAAATCAAATCTTCAACTAAATCAATCACTTGTGATGCGTTACATCGACTAATCATTGGTGTTTTCGACTTTGGGAGAGGTTTGGGAGAGGTTTTGGGCTTTATTGATCGCGTTGCGAGCGTTCCGAACGACCATTTCCTTGTTCACGTTTGGAATAAATTGATAGTAGTGT
>VTLG01006486.1_pt1 | contig 14086 bp, 13 predicted proteins | sample 4694571 | NCBI WGS metagenome assembly VTLG01 (sample SAMN12604809, study PRJNA352737) | marine metagenome | biome: ENVO:00000447; feature: ENVO:00000209|ENVO:00000569|ENVO:01000036; material: ENVO:00002151; isolation source: viral sequences binned using virsorter ...
CACTCCATGCTCGTCACAGAAGTATTCTGCCATGTCCTCTGACAATTCTTGAAGTTCTCTGAGTGCGTCTCTTTGGATTTCCATTAAAATTTCCCTTGGTACTCTATTGTAACAGCAATGTCATAATGTGTCAACCATATGCCTCCAACTTATTTTCCACTATATCATTATAATGCTTAACTAATTTATCAATTCTCATTCTAGTATGTGCTGACGCTTGAAGGATTCCAAACGCTTCCATCTCCATCTCATCTCTCAGATCTCTCAAAGATGCTGATTGTGCTGCATAACCCTGTGCAAGAGGTAAATTTTGAGCAAGTATACTAGCAAGTGCAGCATCTGCAGCAGTTACGTTAGCATCCAATGCATTGCAAGTACTATTTCCATTTTGTTCAGGTCCTGGGGAGACAGATGTTACACTAACATTTTTACCTGATCCTACTCCATCCTCACTTTCAGGATCATTAATGGTGGTTCTACCATTTACAACAACTATTTGTCCTTCCGATGCATAAATCTCATTATCCAATTCTTCGATTATGGGCCATGATTGGTTACCCTCATGATAAACTGCTCTTCCTGCACCACACTTAGGTTCTGGATCATAGACTCTTATAACTCCATTATTTTGCCTGTGAGAATAACATCTAACTTGATGCCAAGAAAAAGGTCCAACTGGATGTGTGTTATTAGTAATATATGATGTATGTCCAATTCCAAGATTAGAACTACCTATAATACCTATAGTTACTGGATCCACTGGATTCTTCATAAAATTAAAATCTTTATCAGGACTTTCTGCAGTTCTTATTATATGAAATTCACCATTCGTAAGTGGTCCTTGAGCAGCAGTACTTAAAAAGAAAGCAGGAACAGTAGAAACTATACCAACATTAAAAGAATTAAGACTTGTACTTCCTATTGCAGGTGCTGATAAAAGAAGTTGAGTAACGTTACGAGTTATAGTTCTCATAGAACCAACTCCACCACCAAATCCAGAATCATAATAAGAATATGTTGTTGCTCCGATTCCATAATAAGCAACTGTAGTTCCTAAATCTAGAACATCTGTTCTTCCAATACCAGCACCAATTGTAGCAGAACTTGTAGTTCCAAATCCAACCATAGATAAAATAGTTGATCCAAGAGATATACTACCCTGAATTGTCGTATTAATCCCACTATACCCTGTAGTAGTACCAATACTAGTAACTTTAGGAAGGTTACCCAATGTAAATATTGTCGGTGCTTCTACAGAATCTGTTATCTCATCCCCAATTTGTGCTTCTATGCCATTCATTCCTGCTTCATTATCATACTCACTGTTAGTAATTGTAATAACAGTACTACCAGCACTAACGTTACCCCTAATAGTATCAATTAAATTTGAACCATAATCTCTGTTCAATGGTTTTCTATAAAATTTTACTCCATAATATCCCTTAACAATAGTATCAGGATCAGTAAGTCCAACCTTTTCTTCTACTATACTACTATCTCTTTGTTCAATATAATTAATCGTCTGTAGTGCATTTCTCTGAGCCTGATATGTAATTATTGGATCACCATCATCATCTTCCCATCCAATTGGAACCCACTTCAAAGCATTCCTACATCCATTAGTAACCCTAGCATCATATGCAACTTTACATGCATCAATAGCATCATTAATTGGATCAAGTAATGGTTGTATTTCCTTATCTATATCAATAATTAATTGATCATACCTATCAATTCTAACATCCATAAGTTGAAGTTGATCTAAGAGTTGTTCTCTTTGATTCCTCTCCATCTTTATTTTTTCTTCTAGTTCTTCAAGAACAACTTCTACTCTTGTCTTGGGTGGGGCATTATCCTTGGCATCTTTATCAAAAATGGAAACAGTTTCTTCAACATTAAAATAATTATTTGTCTCAAATAACCCAGAGATCATAGAATTTATTTTATCATCTGTCATTATCTTTCCTCCCTACGGTCATAATCATATCCAGCAATAGAAAATTGTGATTGGTCTCCAGGATAGTCAGCAGGTGACTTTCCTTCATATTCAACATGTAATTCTGGTCCTAGTCTATTTGCCCATACATTATAGAAACAATCAATCTTTGTTGCATTACCAGAAATAATTTTAATATGATTCTTTTCAATTGAATCGACAATTAAATCTTGTGAAGTTTTAATTTGAGTAAGATTAACAGTAATGCTATCGTAATCGACTAAACCATTCCAATACTCTGGTAATTCTATCATATTTTCTCCAGTTAGTCTACCCCTTACATAGACTGCAGACTCTGGACCTTCAACACAAACATGTCTTAATCTCCAACCATCTTTATTTGGATGTTCTATATCAAATGATTTATTACCTAAAGATTTACCAGTAAATAACCATCCCAAACCTAAAGGGAAGGAAGAGTTTGCACTTTTTGTACTAAGACCATTCTTAACTTGTATTGCATTATCACATTTAAATGCATTAGTTAACTTTGCACCATTCTGCTGTGCAGCACCATTATTTTGATGAAATCCTAAGTTCTGAACAAAAGCAAATGAATATCTTGCACCAACAAAATTAGTAACACCAACAAATACTGATACTCCATCCACCCACAATGAAAATGGTAGAGTCAATCCAGGTATAGCAATTGGTGGTCCAATATTAACTGCTGCTTTTGCAACTCCAAGGTTTAATGTTCCTCCAAAGAAACTTACACCAGAGTTGACTAATGTTCCTGGATTAATTCCAACTCCACTGAAGGTTGCCTTAGATGTATCTAAGGGACTACAGAGAACTTTTGGACAATCAATAGTACTTGCTCTAGACATAATTAGGGTAAGAAAATTTGTGCTTTTTTAATTTCATCAGAAAGATTAATCAATCTTGATATAATATCAGTGTTTGCTGCATTATCTACTCCATCAGATACTTCAGCAGCAGTCTCACCATAGAATGATGCATCACCACCACCCATAAATGACAAATCCAATACACCTATACCAGTTAAATCGTCTGCCATAAATTCAACTGAAGGTGCTTCTATTTTAATCTTCTCACCTGCATTTATATGAATAGTATCTGTTGCATGAATTTTAACATCGATGGATTGTATAATAACACTTCCAGTTTTTGCATTAAAATTAATATTACCACCCTTTGCTCTAAGACATATAGCAGGAGTTCCTGGATCAGTTTCAAAACCAGATACAATTTCAGTAGTAGCATTAGATTTTAGTTTACAATTTCCCTGATCATAAAAATGTAGTCCCTGTACACTATCAGTAGTCATCATAAACTCACCACGACCATGCCCACCAGTCATTCCACCAGATTCAATAGTAAATCCAGGTCTAGACATACGAAAATAATTTTCTAATTTCTTATCAACTATTTCTTCTACCTTCTTTTCAATTTCTTCTGATGTCAATTGTGCCATACTATTTTACCTCAACTTTGAAACACATGATCTTCTGGTGGACAATCAATTACACTTGTAATTCCAACTAGTGGTACTACTTCGTCGGAAGTAAAGTCTCCTGTACGTTGTATATTATACTTCATTATTGGAATAAGTTCTGCACCAAATCCAGTTGTACTATTTATTGACAATCTAGGACGTTTAGAGAATCCCATACCAGAAACTGTGATTGGATCGACTTCCACAATAGATCCATTTGGAGTTGTTCTTATTGGTACAGTAGTAGTTCCTATTCCAACAGTATCACCATCAGTATATCCAATACCAGTAGTGTAAACATAGAAGTTAGTAACTATGCCAACAACAGAAGTTCCAATACCACCTCCACTAGTATCAGTATCGATAAGAGTTTTATCATAATCTGATAATCCATCATCATTTCCACCACAATAACCAGATCCAGGATACAGCAATACAACTTCCTTCAAAGATCCATTTTCTATAATTGGTTTTGCTTGTGCTCCTGTTCCAAAATTACTTCTATCAATAACTGCAATACTAGTTGTATGATCATAACCAGATCCAGCATGTATAACTTCAATTGAGAATATAGATCCATCGTCACCAACTATAGGTTTAGTAACAGCACCGAATCCAGTACCATTAACTTCTGTAACAGGTGGAATACATGTTGTATGAGTATATCCAATAGGTATATCAATTAAATCATACTGAGTTTTTGGATTCCATATACTATCACTACATGCACTAAGTGCATCATGTCCATTACCAAATAATGAAAGTGTTCCAATAGCACCATCAAGTGACCCCAATACATTAGTTGGATCAACTTTACCACCTGTTATCTTCTTAACAGTATTCAAAAGATCTAAAATTTGTACACCATTAACATACGTCTCCTTTGCTTCTTCTGTGTCTTCACCATTCAACCACTTCATAAGTTTAGTTGATCCTACTTTCTTCTCAAATGCTTGAAGATCCTTTTCAACTCCATCAAGGAAACCTATATTATCGATTTGTTTTCCCCAATCATCTACTTTACCCATAATCTTTTTATTAACCTTGGATACCCACTTACTAGGTGTCTCACATTTAATACCAGTACATCCAATCCAATTAAGTATTTTCTTAGCTAAAGCACTTGCCTGAGAGAGGAAGTCCATTATTTTTCCAACACCTCCCAGTAACCAATTTATTCCATTCAGAATTGGTGCTAACGCACCTTCAATAAATTGAAATACTTTTGATAAAATGGCACTAACAAATTGCTCAACAGCACAAAGAGGTCCATTAAGGATTCTTGAAATCATATTCCTCAACATATTTTCAAGAAATCCAGTTATGTCACCAAAGATTTTACCAAAGAGACAATAGATCATCTTCAAGACTTTCATGAATGCTTTCTTTGCTGTTGGTCCTAAGAAAAAGTCAAGTGGATTAAATTTCTTATTAACAACTGCAAAGATCTTAAACATTGCTAAAATCTTTTTCAAGATTCCAGTACGAATATTATTAATAATTGCTTTAATGGTACTACCAATCATCTTTGCTGTATTTTTAATCTTTGCCTCAATGTCAACAATCTTTTGAGTTAATGGATCAACAAATTTACCTAAGGCTTCCTCAAGATTATTTGTAAAAGCAATAAAGTCGGTAAGTGCTTGACTAATATCACTAATCACACCATCACCACACATACTTGGATCAGTTTCTTCTTCTGTAGTGTCCTTCTCCATTTGTTTTCCAGCAGCAGTAGTTTCACCATCAGTTAGATGAGTTGAAGTTTCAGATTTCTTCTTTGCTGCCCTGAATGCACGAAAATCAGTTACACCATCTTCAGTAAAATCTCTTATATCTACATCAAAATCAACCTTTCCTTTATTTACAACCTTTTTCGGTGAACTAGACTCTATTTTTTGCTTTTCAAACTTTGGTGCTTCTCTTTTTGTCGCAGCTGCTTTACCATCAGTGAACCCAGGTATAGGTTTAAACTGACTACTACCAGAAGATCTAACCTCTGCATCTGTTATAGAATATGCAACGTCTGCGGATCTATGTAACAAACCAATGATAACAGGTTGCTGTGCTTCTTCTCCATCAAGGAAAAAACCTATACAAGTTTCACCACCAACAAGATTCATGGTATCTCCCATAGAACCATGCCCACTACCAGCTATCGCATCCATCATTACATGGGCCCAAGGAAGATCTTCCTCCTTCAGTGTACTATCCCAAGGATGATAACCAATAATTCTGACCTTGACTCTTTGAGCACTTGATCTACTAATAGCATTAGCAAGGTTTAAATTTTTCCAGTAGTCAGAATGGGCGACTCTACCTATCCACCAGGAAAAGCCATCCCTTCCAACTACACCAGATTTTAACAGCGATTCGTCAATCATTAGTCGTCGTAAACTCTACACTCCATTGAATCAGGATGATTATCACAATACACTTCTAGATGTTGATCCTCATGTCTTGTGTGCCAATCATTAATCTTAGCACCACCTGGATTCTCTTCATTTTCTTCATGAGCATGAAAAGCATCATTATGAAGTTGTAAATCTTCTTCACTATACTCTAACATACCATGATTAACATGCTCTTTATGATCCTTTGGATCAAGATAAACTTCATGGTTTAAATCGTGGTCTGGAACTTTAGTTGTCATAAAACCTCCTATTGGTCGGGTCCGTATAATCCATAAGAATCTCTCATTAATTTGAGAGATGATGTATTTTGATTTGCTGAGATGTGGTGTCTCAGTTCCCTAATAATATAATTTCCACTTACTTCTGGGTCAACCTCTTTGGATTCACCACCTTCAGTTTTTGGAAATTCACAGTAAATCACATCACCTACTTTTAATTTAGTATTACAAGGAACTAAAATATTTAGTGCCTGTGTAAACAATAAGTTGTATCTAGAAAAGGATTTCGCCACATCACCATCATCTCTACCAGATTTAGCAATGACTCCATCAACTCCCAATACTCCATGATCAGATAATCTAACAAACGTTCTAGATGAAACATCTGCATACTCATTCTTGAGTGTAATCTCACCTTGCTTACCAAGTTTAGTAGCATCTTTCGTTTCCTTTTTCAAATTGTAATGATAACGAGAAAGTTTATTAGTATATGTATCATAAAAAATAGTGTCATTACAATAAAGACCAACGTTCAATGCATGTCTAAAATCAATATTCTTTTCAAAATTAAAGTTTAGAATTTTCACATTACTTGTTAGATCTTTTTCCTGAATTACTTTACCCTTATAATAATATGAAAATGTTACATTTGAATCAGCACTTCCAACTTTAGCACCACTAACTAACGAATCAATACTTCTGAAGTGATAACCTGCATTATTTTCATAAAATAAAAATCCAGCAGTACCTTTATTCTCACCCGTTTCATCTTCACCAGATACTCCAGACTTACCTAAAGTTGAAATTGATTTAACACCCAACCATTCTAAAGCATGAAAAGGTTTCTTACCTGATCCAATAAATCCATATGTATTTGCTGTTGGTTCTATAGAAACATCTTTTTTATCTTCTGCATTATTAGCATACAATACATTATCAATTATATCTTTAACATGATCACTAATTTTTACACTAGGAAAATATTTTTTCATGCAACTGCTGGTTTGATTATTAAAGTACTCTGAGGTAATAAGATGTATTATGGCCATTTCACTGGTACTTTCAGCATCAATACCAGTTACCTTGTAAACATATAAAGTTATTTCAAAAGTATCTTTTGTTTTAGAGTCACCAAAAGGACTAATAAGTTCTATATCTACCTTTTCTCCACCACGTATTGGAAGTTGATTAACTATACTATAAGAATTTCTTATTATTATTGCTGCTGTGACTGCTGGTTGTAAAATATCTTCAAAATAATCGAATTCCATAATGGAATTACTAATGTCAATTGTTTTACCCTCAAGAGAGGTGACACTACAACCTTTCCAATTAAATTCTGTTACTGCAGATACCATATTATCCTACTGATCCTAATTCTAATTTAACTGACATGAGTTCATCCATCATCTTACTATTTAACTTATTCAAATCAATGCCTGATCCACTAGTGGATGCCATATTACTTCCAATTGGAAATGGTACTATTTGTGCTTTACCATCTTTCATAACAACATTATTATTTGCTGGAGGAATCAGAAGTAATATTTTATCTTTACCTGTAGCAATAGAATATGCATCTTTAAGTAAAGGTGAAGTATTAGGTTTACCTTCAATTGATTTAGAAATATTTTTTTCTACCAACTTCTCATTTGTTTCTATTTTTTTATTAGAAGATGCAATTAAATTTTTCTTTTCTGTTATTTTCTTAGTTGTAATATTTTTATTTTGTTCTTCTTTTTTAGTTATTACTGCTACCTTCTGACTATCACCTTCAATGTTGCTGGAAGTTTGATCTCCAAGTTCTTCACTCTTATTTTCATTTACTTCTATTTTATTTGTATTTTTATCGCTTGGTTTATCTTCCAATCCAAGTTTCTTTAATAGATTATCTGTTATTTCTTCTGCAGCCATAGATCCACCAGTAGCAAGAATTCCACCACCAATTATAGTTGCAATTGCTGTCGGAGTTAATGTACCAAAACTAAAAGCTGCTTGCAATGCTGCTGCTGCTCCACTTGCACCAAATATTAAACTAAAAGTTGCAAAAGATACTCCAGTTTTAATAATATATCTACTTGCATCTTTCCATTTTCCTTCCTTAAACAATTTAAAAACATGAATACCATCAGGAATCAATGCAATAGCAGTTAACAATCCACCCTTAACCTTGGGCATCTTCATATTCTTGAATGGATTTGGAATCTTTATTTTTTTTCTAAGATTATTTGCTGATCTGAGTAGATCATCACCTTTACTTTTTCCCCAATTAACTACAGCACCAGTTTTATTCTTCAAAAAATTCGTTACAGTACCACCAGCATTTCTTATTTTAGTCAAAGCATCACTTAAGAACTTAGGCATTTTAATATGCTTTGTTATATCACTAAGTTTAAAGTTCTTTATCTTAGCAATTCCATCTCTAATTGCCTTCGGAGGTTTTAAATTTTTTATCCAATTAAAACCATTCTTCAATCTTTGATTTTGTTTACTAAGAAAATTACTTATACCTTCTCTTATACTTTTTCCAAGATTTGTTCTCCAATTTTTAAATCTTACCTTAAACCTTGAAAGACTCTTTCTCCAAGGAAAAGTAACCTTTCTAATAAACTTATTAATTTTAGAGTTCTTCCACCAACTTCTTATAATTCTTGATAACCATTTTGCTACACTAAATCCAGTGATAATTTTAATTAAGTTACCTAAAGCACCACTACTCTTCTCATTAGTCTCTTCACCAATACTTTCCTTTAATCCTCCTGGTGTTGGTATTTTTATTTTTAATAATTCTTTATTACTAGATTGAATGAACTTAACAAACTTTTCATATTCATTCTTCTTATCAAAATCTACGCCTTTGATTGTACTAAAAGTAGGAGAAGTAACTATTTGTCTTGCTGCCCTTCTTAAGGGCGACTTAAAACTAATCCTACTGAGTCTTCTTACTGGAGCATTTACAGACATATTAATTACCCAACCATAATACCAGTGATTGCTCTATAAGCAAGATTATGTGAATCTGGATTACCAGATGACAAATATTTCATTCCAGAACTAGTACCACCAGTAGTACCACCAGTCATTGCTCCTTTTTTCTTTGGAGCAGATGCAACTTTACCATCATTACCTCCAATAACAAGAGGAATTATTTCAGCAGAACCAAACATATCTTTTATAGAAGATACATCTTTTGGAACCCCTTTAATATCAACGTCTTTTAAAAACTGATTAATATCTGGTGCTTGCCAATCTTTAGGTTTAGATCTATTAGGATCACCTTGCCAAAAATAATGATAGAAATTACCTAAAGGATCAAGCATAGGATCTTCTCCTACCACTCTATTCTTTAATTGACTTTGACCTTTAAAGTCTGTTCTACCTTGCAGTATCCCCAATGCTTCTATTATTTGTTTCTGTCCTTCATCCGATTTTAAAAAGTTCACTAAATCTTCATCATGAAAAGCAAGTCCTTTAGTAATTGCCTCATACTGATCCTTATCCAATACCACATCCTTCACAGTATTAGGAAAATTTTTTGATGATACCCTATTCAATATAGATGCTGCTACTGCTGCCTTATCTTTTCCTGGTCCTGCCTCTCCAGAGATAGCATAAGCAAGCATCTTATAATCTTCATCAGATAAATTTAATTTCTTACCATCATCTTTATTATCACCCGTCTTACCTTTAAATCCTCCTGCTGTCAACCCTTCAAGTGGACTCTTAACATTACCCAAACCACTTAAATTAGTTGATGCTATTAATGAATTATCTTTATTCTCCTCTTGATTATCCCCTTCAGTATCATCTCCAGTATCACCACTAGTATCATCAGACTCATTAACAGTCGCTATTTCATCTTTCTTACCACCAAACCATTTAGATGCTAACTTTTCTCCTAGTTTTATTGGATTAAGTAATTGAAAGAATCCAAATATAGCAGTGATTGCTGATCCTATTGCATCTCCTGTTTCTTTAAGAGTTGGCAATTTAGAAGTCCATTCATCAAACCAACCCTTAAGTCCAGTTAAACCTTCACTTACAGAATCTGATATTTTTTCCCATCCCTCAGAAGCAAACTCGGAAATTGAATCTCCAATATTTTTCAATCCTTCAATTGCATCTGAACCAATATTTTTAAGACCTTGCCAAGCACCACCTACAAAACCAGTTATCTTATTCCAAGTAGCAGCTAAAGCAAGTGTTATACCCAACAAAGCACCACCACCCTTCTTACCAGTTCCACTAGTCTTATTATCACCAATAGTACTTAAAGAAGTTCTTAAAAGTTTAGCAATCTCAAAAGTTTCTACAAGAGTATTTCTAAGTAACTGTAATTCCTTTCTTATTATCTTTTCAGTTCTTGGAGTACCAAAAGTTGACATTAAATTAGTTACAGTTCTAATACCTGGAACATTTCTAATTTTTGGATCTTGTCTCTGAAGGTTACTAAAAGTATTTTTAGTTGATATATTAGAAGCTAATCTAGAAATCTTTCTTCCAGACTGTGTTTTCATAGCAGAAGATCCAACAATCTTACCTGGTTGAATTGCTGGTTTTATTTTAGATTTAGGAAGTTTAGGAAGTTTAGGTTCTGCCATTTAGAACTGTGGTTGATCTTGTTGTTTTGCTTTGAGATTTTCTTCTTCAATATACTGATTTAATAATGCAACATATATGTCCCTCTCCCAAGGCATCAAATTTTCAATCTCAGTTAATGAATATTTATGGTGCTGTATCAAAGAAAAGTTTAACTTAAAGTATGACTCAAGATCTATATGAGTCATACTTACCCGAAAAAACTTGCTAGTCCCTCCAATACTACATCACTTTCAACTTCAGTCTTAGGATTTTTAATCTTAACAGTATGAGAAAGTTTAGGCATACTAGTAAAAAACTCTTCAATTAATTTAAATTGATTAGTATTTAATTGTTCTACCCATTCTCTAAGTTCCTTCTTAGTGCAATCAGATGCTGCCCAAGATTCTTCTTCACTATAGACCACATCAATACATGATGAAATAATATCAAAGGATTGATTTAAACCTGCATCATCAGTAGCATCAAAATCAAAATTAGTCTGAATAAACTGATCTAAAGAAGGATACTTCATTCGTAAAGTTAAATTGGGATCTAACTTAATATCATTACTATGTTTTGGATCCTTTTGAATCTCTATTTCATCAATGAATATCTTCACAGGAACTGTTGTTTCCTCATCATCAGGACAAGTAACAATCAAATCAAGTGCTTCTCCAACAGACTTACCTCTAATATTAAGAAACAAATATTCAATATCAAAAGTAGGAAGGGAATCAACTTTAATCCCTCTAGTACTAATACAACTTTTCAAAATAGTTTTAATTGAATTAGTAATTTGTTTAGTATCTTGACTCTCTAATGCAAGAATTAAAATCTTTTCTTCTCGTACAAGAAACGGTCTATACTTTATTTTCTTACCTGTTGAAGGTAATTCCAACTCATAAGTCGGGGTCGAAATCTTTGGTAAAGGCATAATATCCTAATAACAAGTCATATATTTATATAGCAGTTATTTTTCAATCTTAATCACCAAAGAAATTTGGAGTAGAGAAAAGAACTGCATCAGTCATTGAATTTGTAATAGTATTATATCTAAGATACTGAAACTCAACACTAACTTTAGTTATATCACTTCCATCATATGATAGAGGAATTGCAACTAAATTACTTGGAAAACAATCAATGAAATCAAAACATAAAACTTCTTGAGGTGTAAAGTTCTCACCTATCTGTGTATCGTTTGGATTACCACGATTAATTCTTGAAGTAAAACTTAAACTAGCATCACCATAGAATGCTCTATCAAATTTGGTAACTACTATATTCCTTTTATATTGATTTGGATATCTAAACTTATAATAGTTATTCCTATCTCTATAATCTCTTTGCCCTTGAGCATCACCACCATATTTACCTTGATTATTATGAATTGGATTTATAAAATTCATCCACTCTTCAAACAAACGAATAATCTTATAATTTTCATCAACATAAAATGTAACGCTAAGAGGTGCATAAATCCTTCTAGTCCCATATCTTTCTATGGTTCCTTGACGACCACCCATTTCCTCTGACATATCAAAGGTAGCACCAGGTAGAGTTACTTCAGATGCATAGAAATCAAATGCCTTAACATCGCCTCTCTCCTGCACAACACCACATTGCCTTAAATATTCACCCAAATTATCATCACCAAGACTATAAGTAAAATCAATACCCAAACTCACTTTGTATTGACTAGTAAGTGAGAAACCTTTAACTGATCTACTAGAATTAGGAATCTCAGCTTTTCCAGTAAATTTAGCGTATAAAGGTAGAACACTTCTGGTAGTGTTATTTGACATCTAAATATTTTCTATAGTTATACTATACTATGTATGTCATATAATGGAAAGTTTCGGCCGAGGCATCCTAAAAAATATAAAGGAGACCCAACTAATATAATATACAGATCACTTTGGGAACGAAAGTTCATGGACTACTGTGATCTAAACGAAAGTGTTAATGAATGGCAGTCAGAAGAATTTTGGATTCCATATATCTCACCTAAAGATAAAAGAGTTCATAGATATTTTCCAGACTTCTTTATTAAATATAGAGACAAGAATAATAAATTGAGAGTTATGGTGATTGAAGTTAAACCTAAAAGACAAGTTCAGAAACCTAATCAGAATCCTAAAAGAAGGACTAAGGCATGGGCTTACTCTGTACAAACATGGGTTATTAACCAAGCGAAATGGAAAGCAGCAAGAGAATTCTGTGCTGATCGTAATTATGAATTTAAAATTATGACCGAAGATGATCTAGGAGTCTAATGGCATTCTCAGAAAAAAGAAAAGCATTTTTCTATTCACGACTTGATGGTACTGGAAAAAAACTTGAACGTTATACTCTAGATGAGTTGAGAGGAATCAACTTATACTATGAAGAACCTTGGAGTAAAATAAGTAAACTCAAAAAAGATCAACTCATAACAAACATTCGTGGTCTTAAAGGATACATTGACAATATAAAACCAAAAACTGAGACAGTAGAAGAACCATCAATTGCAGAAAAAATCTTTACTAGAAAGACAGCAGAAAGTACTGATGATTATGCTAATGAATTATTTCAAGAGTTAGAAAACTATGGATCACAAGTAACAAGTGCATCCGAAGTTCCTCCAGGAAAATTATGTTTCTTTACTTATGTTGCAAAATGGCCAGAAAGATACCCTTGGTATGATAGAAGACCTCTTGCATATATCCTTGAACAGCAGGGAGATAGAATGCTAGGAGCAAACTTTCATTACTTAAGACCACAGATCTCTGGTAGTCTTGTGAGAAGTGTTCTAAATAAAGATAATATAGTGTATGGCTCAATGCCAGAAAACACCCTACATACATATCTACATAGTAATGCTGGTCCTGTTTGGGTCATACCAGAAGTTATGAAAGAGTATATAGGAGTCACACAACTACCAACTTGGAAATTCGTAAGTAGAGATGGACTTAATTATGTTGATGTAGAATCTGTATGGGATGCAACTTAAATGGCAGCAAAGAAAGTAAAAAGTTATACCTATAATGGTGACAAGTATGATCTATACTATGATCCATCTGATGGATCACATTCGTTAAAACGTAAAAACACAGGAGGGCAAGGTAGTACTGGTGGATCAACAACTGTATTTGATGATGGTGGATTCACTGTAGATGGTACAAACGATACAAACATCAATTCGATATTATCAGATGTTCAGAATGATATAAAAGACGGTCTTGGAGAAGCATATAAAAAATCTGGTGGATATTCAAATAACTCAGTATTACCAGGATGGTTAAAAAATAAATTCCCCTCATTTGTTGCTGGTCTAAATGATTCCACTAGTGGTCTAGACTCTGGTGTTTCAGTAAACTTAGATGATTATGGAAAGAATGATAAGTTCTTTGGTGGAGTAGGAAAATCTGCCCAGTAT
>VTLG01016969.1_pt1 | contig 14086 bp, 17 predicted proteins | sample 4694571 | NCBI WGS metagenome assembly VTLG01 (sample SAMN12604809, study PRJNA352737) | marine metagenome | biome: ENVO:00000447; feature: ENVO:00000209|ENVO:00000569|ENVO:01000036; material: ENVO:00002151; isolation source: viral sequences binned using virsorter ...
TGTGTCTTGGGCAATTAGATCTATTCCATTAATAGAAATATATTCTGAAGAACCAGTTTTAGCTTCATATCTGATTGTATTTATTTTAGGTGTAGTGCCTAAAGATGTTGATAAAGTTGAACCACCATTTATAAAACTGCTTGCATTTACATAACGCCCTCCTAATGGGGATTCAACTGTAGTTTTACCTCCTAAAGTTGTTGATCCATCAACTGACAAAGTACCATTTACAGAAATGTCAATATCATCACATCTATTTGAATGTGTGTAAAAACTAAAATTAATATCATTAAAATATCCTGTTATTTCTATAAAATTCCCTGTGCAATTCCCACCAGCGGCTTCTATATAATTTCCTGCGGTATTATTTTGTACTACCCAAGTTCCAGAAGAATCTACTGCTTTTAACCACTCTCGACCATCAATCGAAAAAACCTTTGAACCATGAGTTGCAGTCTCTTGTTCAAGTAATTGTAATGACTTAAACATATTTCTCTGACTTCCAAAATGTGCCCCAATTCTAGGATCTTTGATAGCTTTACTTCCCTTGATGTCTGTATAGTAATAACTGTGGCCATCACTTTGAGCAGTTCCATATGCACCAGAATGATTGGTAGTACCATCTAGAAGTTTTCCTGCAACAGCTGGTTGTAAAATACCTGGCTTGATGTGTGGTTTTACTTCTATTACATTTGCAGCTATATCTGAACCTGCGATTGCACCAACCCCTAACTGTTCTGAGGTTATTGCATCATCTGCAATGACTCCTGTGGTTACTTTATCTAATGCCATTTTTGATTTTTGTTATCTGTTGTTATTATATTTATACAAACAGGGAATACTGTTTCTGTGATCTTAATCGTGATACAAGTCTACCATCCTCATAAACTTCAACATTCCTTCCTTCCGATTGTAATTTTTCTGCATAACGATATGCTGATTCCTTGTCGCCTACATATTTTAATCCATCGCTAACTTCTACTTGCCAAGTAGATAATTGGTACATGAAGGTTTTTCCTTTTTCCTATAGTGTAAACACTATTATTTATGAAAATTGAAATCTTGACTAATTTAATACTAATTTACTTTGACTTTTTTCTAACTCTTTATTTAATGTATTTATTTGCTCAGCATCTAAGTTTAATGTCATTATTGAATGTTTGATTCCTGCTCTAACTCCCTTAAACCAACAAAAATTAGTTACGGCAGTTACACCAAAAAACCAACCTAATATTTCTAACCAACTCATTTATTACCATCCTTTTTTGGTACTTGCCAAATCATTTTATCTCCTGTTTTTTTACCATCTTTTTTTACATTATATGATTTAAATCTTACCTCTTTATCTTTTGGTTTAGATTTTTTCTTTAATTCATTTGCAATCCATGCTGATGCAATAGGATTTCTTACTGGTTTTGATATTGCTCGTCTGATATGTTTAGTACTTATTTCCAACATATCTTCTTCTACTCCATTATTATCCACAATAAAGAAACTCTTAGGCCCAAAAAAACTCTGAAACTTACCCATATTATTTTGGACATCCTGCCAACTTTTCTTTACTAATTTAGGTTGTACTGAACGGGCTCTCTGTTCGTTTCTTGCAAGTGCAACTTCTAGTGAGGTATTAACAAAAACCATTGAGGTTTCATATCCAAGTTGTTGCAACATTGATGCTTGTTTTGCAACCTTGTCATATACATGACCAGTACCATCTATAAGAATTCCTAAACGACCTTGAACTGCATGAAATTTCTTTGATGCAGTTACCTTCTTTGCTCTTAATCGTTCTACATCTCTTTTTTCGGTTTCTGATTCAGGCATCTTTAAGGAAAGTCCTTCCTTTTTCAGAAATCGTTCAAATGGAGCATCAGAGTTGATTATCTTTAATCCTAAACCACCAGTAGTCCTATTGGCAATAAAAGACTTACCAGACCCAGGCCCTCCAGCCATGAATACTGCCTTGAAGATATTGGGATCATAAACTCCCTCTTTTATGAATTGTTCGTATGTTCTCATAATAATACTATTTATCCATTTCCCAAACTTGCATTATTGGTGCTTGATTAATTGGTGTTGGTTTTTTAGTTTTTGGTTCTAATCTTTTAGATTCAACCTTTTCTGAAACTTTAACTATTCCTTGTGGTGGTTCTGGATAATTTACTTCTATTGCAGAAGTAGCCCTTTCTAAAGAATCTTTCATTACTGTCATAGTCATATTATGCATTGATTGTTCAGGTGTAACTTTATGTCTTATACTAGTTACCATATATCTTCCTGACAGTAGCGGATCCATGATTTCACTTGTACTATTTGCATTATTTGGTAATGTTTTATTTGATGGTATTTGTACATTTATCATATCTCCACACATAACATCTGTATTTCCATAAGTTTCAATTTTTAATGTAAAATAATCTCTTTGTAATTTTCTTGAAATAGATTCTTGTAGCCATTCTTCAGCATTATTATCTGTACCTTCTGAATGTAAATTATCACTTGCTGTAGGATGAACAAATATTTTTGAATTTGAATATTCTGAAATAACCTTTTCATCTAATTTATTTTGAGGTATTAAAGTACCAACTGTTTTATTTTCTTGATTGGTATTATTTCTTTTATTGAATGTATCGTTATAATTATATTCAAACTTTTGAATGTTCTTATTAAATATATCATGATAATAAAGAGTAGATGATAACATACCTAATTTTACATTTAGAAAATTATTTGAATTATCGTCACCTTCCCATGATAAAATAGTTCCTAAAGAATCTTCAATATTTCTAGGCTCATTTTGTGGTTGAAATTTATAAACAATTTTATGAGGAACATTTAATTCTCCATGTTGTCCTATTAAACTGTCAAGTGACCTAAAATGTATACCATTTGGATTTTCAAAAAATAAGTAATGAGGTGCATTTTCTGAAGAACTTAAAGCTTCTTCTTTTAAAAGATTTATTGCTTGAAATGGATTAAGATTGGGAATTACATATTTTCTAATATTTTTAGTTTTTTCAATATGTAATGATTTTTTAGTACCTAGAAAATTATCACTAGATAAAATATTAGAAACTATTTCACTTATATTCCCTTTGAATGATTTTGAAATTTTAGTACGGAGATTTTTATAATGTTCTAACGTAGTCCAATTAAGTATAAGAACTTGTTCTCTTTCTGTTTGATGGAATCGTTTTTCAACATTATATATTATAGCATGATAATTATTAAAATTTACTATTCCACCCCCGCCAGGAGTACTAAGTGAAAATAATAATCTTTCTTGCCCTAACAATGGAAGTAGTTCTGCAATACCAGAAGAATCATATAATAATATATTACCTGACATAAAAGGAGAATCTAAACTTTGGTAAACATTAAGTTCTCCAATTTGATCTATTACATTTATTCTTTTTCCAGAACTTCCTACTATTAGGACACTATCTAAATTATAATCTCCTGCCGACTGTAACTGAGTATTTTTTGGCATATTATTTTATATTAAAGATGCAAATTCTTCTGTAAAGAATCCAAGATAATCATTTCTTAATAAATCTATTTTTCTTTTTTCTTCATTCAAAGCTGTTTCATATTCATAATTAGTAACAGTAGTTGCACCAGATGTTCCTTGTGGAACTTGAATTTTTATAGTAGTATCACCAGATGATTGAGCTATTTCATAATGATGTACTTCAGATAATTGTGCTTCTGTATATTTGGTTTGTACATATTTTTGTAACTGTCTGGTAGATTTTGGCCAGTCATGATAAACATCGGAAATATCATTCAATATCATAACAACCCAATGATAATATGGACTACCATGATGTCTATCTGCAACTATTTCAGGAGATTCATTTTCCTGAATTTCATATTGGTCTAACATAACTACATTCTTTTTCATGTTAGCCCTCATTCTAACTCTTTGTAAAATATTTGTTACAAGTTTTGCATTATCCCCATTACCTATAGGGTCATACATTACTGTTGGAAAATTTTGAAAATAAGACATATTAAAAACCCCTTAGTGCATCTTCTTTTGTAATAAGTTTGGTTTCTTGGAAATCAAGCTTCATATCTATCGATGTGGGAGGAGCTCCTTGTTTACCATCTATTGGTCTAAAAGTTTGATACCCATCTGGTGCATAGTTTACATCCATATTTCTTAAAATACAAGTTTGAATTTTGTTAATCCATTCGTTCTCATCTCCTCTAAACATATAAAAAATATCAAATTCAGCAGGAGTAGTATACCATCTACCATGAGTTCCACCTTTTAATTCTGGTAACATATGAAATTTAAATGTTCTAATAATTTTAAATACTTGTTCGGCTTCTTCTGGACTTTTTGGTGTAAACTTCCAATTAAATGAAAATTTACGAAATTGCAAACCAGTAAATGTTGCTTCTAAAAAATTATTCTGAGCTCGGTTTGAAAGTTTATCTCTGGCCGCATTAAGATCACCACCTATCATTGTACCTATCATTGCTAATCCAGCACGCTCTACTGTGTGGGCTGCCATACCTACACCAGATTGCATTGCTGATGCAATACCACTAATTGTACCATCTGCTTTTGATACTATATTTGCAGCCTCTCCCGCATTTGCTCCTAATTCTGTATCTTTATAATCAGCTGTATAATTAGTTTGTATATTTGCAGGCATATACAAAACAATAGCATCATTGGTTCTATGTGTACGTTTTGTTCCTGTTGCGTCTGCAGCTGTACCTTGATGTGGTTTTCTTTCTATAACTTTGGGTTTAAATCCAGGCTTCCAAGAATCCCCTGTCTCATCTGGTGCTGTACCTTGTTGCTTTTCTGAATATCCACCACCATTAAGAACTGCTTTTTGTGCAGGGTCTTTCATTGCTCTTTTTCTTCTAAGACCTTGATTGCCATGTGTACCTTTTTTCTCTAAAGAATCAGTTCTTCCATAACCACTATCTGTAGCAACATTGACATAAAACATCATATAATGACCCATATCTGCTCTAGATTGTATGTCCATTGGATATTCAAGAGTAGAATAAGACCACTTACTTCCAATCTTCATATGTGCTAATGGTTCTGTACTACTTGCAGCTCTTTGATCACCAGTATTTGGTGAAACTGGTGTTACTTTATTATCAACTGCAAGACCCATTCTTCGCATAGATTGCGATATAAAATTCTGCATAAATATTCCTGTGAAGTATTTTTAACTATTTATATGTCTTATAAGGGTAAATTTCACCCCGCGAATCGAAAAAAGTACAAAGGGGATATTAATAATATAATTTATAGATCATTATGGGAACGCAAGTTCATGGTATACTGCGATGAAAATGATGATATTGTGGAATGGGGTTCAGAAGAACTTATAGTTCCATACATTTCACCACTAGACCGAAAACGACATAGATACTTTCCCGATTTCTATATTAAAACAAAAAATGGTGATAAATTTATGGTGGAAATTAAACCAAAGAAATATACCAAACCACCTAGACCGACTAAAAGAGTTTCTAAAGCTTATATGCATGAAGTTAAAGAATGGGCAAGAAATACAGCAAAATGGACAGCTGCTCATGACATATGTAAAAAGAACGGATGGAAGTTTATTATAATCACAGAAGATCACCTTAACACGACTAAATATATACATGGCAGATAAAGTTGCAACAGATTTTCTTTCAAAGGTAAAAGCAAAGGGTAAACAAGCAATGTCTTGGTTCAAAGATATTGTTAAACAGACTCAACGAGCTGCATTTCCTGCATCTACTGGAAGAAGGGAATTAACAGGAGATAGAAATACTGGAGCTACTGGTAGACCAACTATCGGTAGAATGTATCTGTTTCAATACGATGCAAAGTGGAAAGATGTATTGCCATATTGGGATGTATGGCCGTTGATATTTCCATTTGATTTTGCAAGAAATGGATTCTATGGAATTAATTTACATTATTTACCACCAAATGCACGAATAGACCTAATGTTAAGATTAATTAAGGCACAAGGTGCAAGTGGAAACTTGACAGACAATTATAAATTACGATTGTCATACGATATTATAACAAACTATCCCCCTGCAAAACCATGTATTAAACGATACTTGTTTAGTCATGTGCGAGGGAAAGGACTTTATGGAATTAAAGGTGAAGATTGGAGTTATGCAGCTTCACTTCCACTACAAAGATTTCAAGGTGCTTCTACAGGAACAGTTTGGAGACAATCAAAAGCAATGTATTAAGGAAAATTATGTCAATATTTAGAAAAGGTGTAAAAGTAGGAAAGCACGATGTTCGTGTTGGACTGACTAAAAAACGAGGACAAGGAATCCTTAGAAAACTTGGAGTCTTACCAGATGATGGTGGTAGAAAGAAGTTTGAAAAAGATGCAATGGGAGACATCCAGACCATACGAACTGTTATTGGTATGGGAGAAGGATTTACTCGACCAGTTAATTTTAGATGTACATTTGCTATGCCCAAAGCTATTGAACAACAAACTTTAAACAATGGGAAAAAAAGTGGGTCAAATGGTAGTAGAGTAAAATATGGTAGTTTAGATTGGAGAACTCACATTATGAATAATTCTACCCTTGAACTATTTAAAGAAAGATATACCCAAGCAAATGCATCGGCTGCAAATACTTGGAAAAGAATATTAGGTAGTCAATCCATGAATCCACGCAGGGAAGAACAAAAAATGAATCTTTACTGTAGTAAAGTTTCTATACCATCAAAACAAATACAAACCACTTTACCTAGACAATATGGAGCTGCATATCCCTGGCCTACTGGTGTTATGTATGGAACAATTACTACTACATTTTACTGTGATGGTACAATGCATATTAAGAATTTCTTTGATGCTTGGCAAAAATTAATTTATAATGATATAACTGGTAACTTTAATTTCTATAATGAATACACATCACATTTTGATGTGCATACTCGTACAACTAGTGTTGTTGGGGGCCAAACTGCATCAGTAAAACCTAAATCTGAAGCTGCAAAATGGGCAACAGATCTTAGCAATGGTATTAAAGAAGCAACAGCTAAATTTGATGAAATTACAGGACAAGATGAACCTAGAGATGCTAAACAAAATAAATATGCTATTCCTAAAGTTGATTTTAGAGATAATTATGGAGTAAGAATTTTTGAATGTTTTCCAAGTGAAGTAGGAGCAATAGAACTTGGTCATGACCCTGCAAGCAATGTTTCAACATTTGATGTAACATGGTCATATAGGAAATGGAATACATTCAAAATTGGTAATCTTGGAAATCGTTCTGAGATTAATCTTTCTATTGGTGAATTACGAAATGAAAAGGATGGAATTCCATTCATAGAAGATTTACCACCAGAATTAAGTGGCCCATTAACTAATGCGGTGAATCAAGGTATAAATACGAGCCCACTTTCAAAGGCATCGAATTTACTTGGATAATTTTAACATTATAAAGTGAGAATATTATGACTTTACCAATAATAAATACGCCTGAATATAGGTTAAATGTTCCCTCAACAGATGAGGAAATTAGATATAGACCCTTTTTAGTAAAAGAAGAAAAGGTATTATTAGTTGCACAAGAAACTGGGTCTGATAAAGCAACTTATGATGCTATTCGTACAATTATTAAAAATTGTACTTTAGATGATGTTGATGTTGACAGATTACCTCTATTTGATATGGAGTATATTTTCTTAAATATACGAGCTAAGTCAGTAGGGGAAATTGCAAAATTAAAAGTTAAATGTCCAGATGATGAAGAAACAGAAGTTGATGTTGAAATTGATTTGACTCAGATTGTTGTTGAAATGGATGAAAAACATGATGCTAGAATTCAATTAACAGATGATATTGGTGTACTAATGATGTACCCAAACTTTGGAACAGTATCAAAACAAAGTATTGATACGGAAAAAGGAAAAGAAACTGAAAAATTATTTGATATGATTTCAGATTGTATGTATCAAATATGGAATGGTGAAGAAACTTTTGATGTAATGGATTATTCAAAAAAAGAAAGAAAGGCATTTTTGGATAGTTTAAATCATCAACAGTTTGAAAAACTTCAAAATTTCTTTGAAACTATGCCTACATTAAAAAAGAATATTGAGGTTACTAATCCAAACACGAAAGTTACATCAACTCTTACGTTGCAAGGATTATCCGCTTTTTTTTAGTAGCCCTTTCACACATTAATTTAGCAAATTATTATGATACTGCATTCCAAATGGTACAACACCATCATTGGAGTTTAACAGAGATTGAAAATATGTTGCCTTGGGAAAGGGATATTTACGTTGATAAGTTGGCAACCCATATAAAAGAAGAAAACGAAAGAATAAAAGAACAACAAAGGAAAATGAAACATGGCTGAATTTAATTGGGATGAAGAAGTAGCAAAAAATATGCAAAAAATGGTTGATGCTCAGAATCAGTCAGGGGAAAAATCCTCTAAGGGATTAACTGAAGTAGCTAGACTTATAACTGATGCTGACCAAAGACAAGCTACAGAAGATGCAAAAAAAGAAAAACGTGAAGCTGAACAGAAGGCTAGAGAAGAAAAACAACAACAGGAATTAGAAAAATTAACTGGTTTAGGAAGATTTGCAAAGAAAATGCAATTAGACGCTGCAAAGAAAGCAAAAATGATGGCAGGAAAAGTGAAAGACTTTGCTGTTGAAAAGATTGCAGGAATTAAAAAGGCAGCTGGAAATTTACTGGATATATTAATGAAAGGTCTAGGATTAGCTGCACTTTGGGGTCTTTTTAAATGGATTCAATCATGGGATATAGAAAGTGTAATAGAAGGAGCAAAAAAGGTAGGAGAAGCAATAGTAGGTATAAGTGATTTTATATTTACTTTAGCTACTAGAATAGGTGCATGGATGGGTCTTGAAAAAATTGCAAAATTATTTACTGGAAAAGAGGGGCCATTAACACAAAAGATAACAAAATGGATGACAAAATTTACAGGAAAAGGTAGTTTCTTTGCTAAAATAGGTAATTTATTTAGTAGTATTGGTGGATTATTTGGTAAAATTCCAGGCATAGGAAAAATTCTAAAATTTGTTAAAGGTGCAGCTAAACTGTTAGGTAGAATCTTTGTTCCTGTTACTGTTATAATGGCACTTTGGGAAGCTGTTACTGGATTTATGGATGGATTTGCGAATACTGAAGGTAATATGTTTCAAAAAATATTAGGTGGTATTGGTGGTGCAGTAAAAAGTTTATTAGACTTTTTCGTATTTGGTATTGCAGATATGATTCAAAGTGCAATAGTTTGGTTACTTGAACTTTTCGGTTTCGATTCTGCAGCTGTTGCAGTAGGTGATTTCAATCTTGTTGGAAGAATAAAAGATGCAGTATTTAAAGCAATAGATTTTGTAACAGAATTATTTTCATTTAGGGATACTAGTCTTTCTGGAATTTTTAAATCCCTTGTTGATATTATAATGTTACCTCTTAATTTAGCAGTAAACTTTATAAAAGACCTTTTTGGATGGGGAGATCCAGAAGAACCATTTAAATTTTCTGAATTTGTTATAGAGACATGGAATAAAGTTGTTGATTGGGTTAAAGGTTTATTTGCATGGGGAACAGAAGCTGGAGCGACAGAAGATGGTGGATGGTCATTAATGAAATTTGTAGAAGAAGTATGGACTAAAGTTAAAAGTTGGATTACAGGATTATTATCTTGGGGCTCTGAAGAAGAAGGGGGAGATGGTTTTATTGTTAAAACTGTTAAAAATGCAGTAACTGCAGCTAAAGAGTGGTTAGGTAAAATGTTTAAGTTTGATAGTGCATCGGATATACTTGCATCTGCATTTAACGTATTAACATTTTTTCCTAATCTAATAAAAGATGCACTTCTTTCAGTCACAGAGTGGTTATTAGACCTATTTGGATTTGGTGATGAAGCTAAAGCCGTTGCAAATGCAAAAAATTTCACTATAGGTGGTATGTTAGTTTCTGTACTTGATAGTATTGTAACTTGGTTAAGTGATTTATTTGACTTTGATATTAAAGCAATAATAGCAGAATCACTTGGTGCATTAGGTGATGCAGGAAAGAAAGTTATGGGATGGTTAGGTTTTGGAGGTGATAAAGAAGTAGATGAAAATGCAATGGGAGGCCCTGTAGGGTCTGGTGTTCCAACTATTGTAGGTGAACATGGCCCTGAGTTATTTGTACCTTCTGCATCTGGAAGAATTTTACCAAAGGCTCAAACTGAAACTGCAATGTCAGGAATGGGAGGCGGAGCACCTACAATAATAAATGCTCCAACCTCTAATGTTAGTAATGGTTCTTCAACTGTTGCAATGCCATCAAGTTCTCTAAACCCAATGAACGACAAGTACTTCAGAAATTAAGCAGTTGCTAACTTCTCAAAGTATTCCATAGTATCAGATGCTTCACCAGTAATTGGTTTTCCACCATCAAATGGAACTTCTCCCATATCAGATGCAACTTGTTCAGCAGTACGATTGTCTGTTGACTCTCCCAATACACGTTCCATCTTTTCCTTCAACTCTGCATAAGACTTGAAGTTAGACTCCTCATGAAAGGGTTTCAAGGGATATTCTGACTGATAAACCTTTTCAAGTTCCTCATCAGAAGGTAACAGTTGTGTTACAGCCTCAAACTCAGACTTGTCGTAGTTCCAGAATCCGTCTACCTTACGAATCTTCAACTTGAAGTTTGCACCCTTCCACAAATCAAATGGATTGATTGCTTGTTCATCATCGAACTGAGGTTGCATTGCCTCCATAATCTTGTCAAAGATTTTCTTACCAAACTTATAAAGGAAAACTTTTCCTTCATTCTCTGGATGTTTTGGATCTGCCACAACATAGATGTTGGTGTAGTAAGACAACTTACGTTTCTGTCTACGAGCAGTCTCTTTATCAGCTTCAGAACCAGAGTTCCAAAGTTTACGATTTGCTTCACCAACAGGGTCACTCTTGTTGATAGTGGTGAGACTGTTCTCAATATACCAGCCACCTGGCCCTTGAAAGGAATGAGAAAACATTCTCTGCCAGGGAATGTCCTCACCTTCTGGTGCAGGAAGAAACCGAATTACGGCATAACCATTACCTGACTTATCAAGTTCTGGTTTCCAGATTCGTTCATCATCAAACGACCTAGATTCGGTTTGTGGTGTGGTTTGTTTGTTATACTCATCAATAAGTGATGAGAAATCGGATTGTTTCTTTAGTGCGGCTAATGACATAATTTACTCCTTATTATAGTATTGTTTGTTTATATTAGCGTATTAACGTATTATCACTATTTAGTCACGAAATCCTTCACCCTTAAAGAAATGGTGAAGTCTGTGACATAGAATGATCCACCACAAGTGGATCAAGTTATCAGAGGCGTAACTACCTACACCCCTAACCATCAACTTGTATGTGCATTTAGAGCAGTATACAAGTTCAAGTTTGCTTGTATCTATTCTTTCTTGCATAGTTGATTTGTTGTTTGCGTTGAAAGAGTGCATTATCATATTCTAACTTACGAACATACTTCTGCAAATCTCTTAGTTTATGTTTGAGAAAATCGTTCTCCCGAATTATATCTTCTGGATCTCGTTTTCTACCCTGTCTTTTAGTATTGCCTTGCATTTTTCCTTATCAAATTTAATGAAAGGTTGACAATTATGAAGTGTACTCCTGAGTTTTGGCCAAACCCAATCCTCACTCACTTCATGGTTAGTAAACTCTATCCAATTAAGGAAAGAGTCTAGGATAATAGCTGATACTATAGATATTTTATTCTGTAGTAACAACTTTACAATCGGTGGATGTGTTTTAGTTTCACACATAAACAGTCCACCAAAAGGTTTATGATATTCTATACATCTTTTCAAATCTTGGTCAAATACTCTTGTTATTGATTGTTGTATTTTGACCCATTCTTTGTAATTACTTTCAGCTTTATCTCCTGTCAACCACTTTGGATTGACACTATCTTCTGTTACAAAATTCGCTACTAAAAAGTCTTGATACTCTGGTCTATTATATCTCTTAGATAATTTGTGAAAGAAGTACCTATCGTTCCTTTTCATAAAGGACTCTTTAGTACATTTTATTTCTCCATTATATTTTACAAAATCGTAATTTGGTGATTGGAAATGTAACCTAATCGCCAAGTACATTTTGTATGCATCAAAGGCTTCCAAATCATACTGGTAGTGAATTTGTTTTAGGTAAAAAATGGAGCTCTTCAGCTTCCATTTGTATTTTCTGTTTTAATGCTTTATTAACCAACCTTGCAATGGAATTGGGTTCTATCTCCTTTTCCTTGCAGTACTCCAAACAAGCATCCATATATGATATGTGTTTTGTCTGTACCATTTGTTCAATCAATAAACTGAACTTTGTTGGTGTAATAATGTCTAATTCGTTATTGTTCATGTGTACTATTATATTATAAATTATCTCAAAAGTCAAGTCAAAAGGGGAGCAGAAGCTCCCCCAAATCAATCATAATGTATCTAAAAGTTCCTCATCATCTTCATTTATTTGAAGCTTTTTCAAAAGAGAACTAACTTCTTCTCCATCATCATTGTACAAATCTTCCACCCCATATCTTAAAAGATTACGAGCAATAGATTGAGCACTTTTACCTTGAAGTCTCTTTTCAGTAAAATACGATTGATTTTTTGAATCTGCACCAGTTCCAACAATTTCTTTTAGTTTTTCCCTAATTTCTGTTAGTGAAACACTTTTAACTGATACTTCATTATCATTGGCATCTAGTAGTGCAGCCAAACCAATTAACAACATGACAGAACAAGTTTTAACTTTTGGCCATGTTTGTTTTATCATATCTGATGCATCTATAAGATGTCTTTCATCAACTGATTCCCAATGTTTTCTGAAAAATGCAAATCCACCTAAATCATAGGTGTCTACATCTGGATTTGTACCTTCTACATCTAGTTTACATGACTTTAATACTTTTAATATTCTCAATGCTTCTGCTCTATTTCCAGAAACTTGAGCTTTAAAAAGTTCTCCTGGCGATACTGGTGATGAATAACCATTTCTCATTTCAAATAGTTGTGCTTCTTTGATTGTAGCTGCATCATCATCAACATCCTTACCATGTTTAAATTCAGAATAAGGCATTTTAGTACAACCAACAAGTGCAGCCATAATACATCTATGAAATCCATCCCAAACAAAATTTCTTCCATCCCTTCTGACTGCAACATCAATATGTCCTGCAGCCTCTTTATCAAAATAACCACGTTCACATAATCTATTGATTAATGTTTGTATTTTGAGTTTTCTTTGGTAGGTAAGATTTACATATAAGTCACTAAAGCATATTCCCTCAGAATAGTCATCTGTTGGAGTTAATTTATTTAGTGTATCTTTTTTGAAATTTTCTATTGACATGATTATGTCAATAATTGTTTGGACTTTTTGGACACCTTTTAGATCCATAATTTTAGAGATTGCCTCTGATTTTTTCATTGTTTTCTCCTGTAGAAAATGTTTAAATGTATCCCCAATGGATACGTTAAGTATTTATATTATTTGGAGCGAGTATTCAGAATCGAACTGAAGTCTTTAGGTTGGAAACCTAAAATAATACCATTATACGATACTCGCATCGTTAATAATATGACTATTATTCTATCACAACTTATGTGAAAAGTCAAGTCTTTTTTTGATATATTTTAAAATCTTCGATTGCTGTTATAAGTTGTGGGATATAGTCATCAACAGATTTTACGAATATTTGTGGTATACCATTATCTGGCATAATGAATATTACCAGTTGTTCACAGGGAATACTGGTTCTTTCTGTAAACATCTTTGCATATGCAGTTCCTTGAATGAAATAATTTTCAATCCATTCTTCTTTCTTCTCTTTATTAGAAGTCTTGAAATCTACAACAGATGTTACACCATCATATTCGGCAATCATATCTACTGCACCAGCAACCTCATATTCATCAGAATACAAGTAATCTTCAATACAGTAAATATCACCTACCTTTTTCTCTAATATTTGAACAGCTTCTAGGAAAAGAAACCATACGGCAGGATTTTTCGCAAGTGCATCTCCAC
>VTLG01013537.1_pt1 | contig 14081 bp, 18 predicted proteins | sample 4694571 | NCBI WGS metagenome assembly VTLG01 (sample SAMN12604809, study PRJNA352737) | marine metagenome | biome: ENVO:00000447; feature: ENVO:00000209|ENVO:00000569|ENVO:01000036; material: ENVO:00002151; isolation source: viral sequences binned using virsorter ...
CAGGGGCTACGAACCAGCCGTCAGCGTTCCTGGGCTGATGGTGCCACCACTCACCCTTCACTGTTTGCCTCAGCCCGTAGGTTTGTGCTATCTCGCTGGCCCGCACAGTTGACAACCTCTTGTCAGTTATGTGGAAGTCGACGGCGTAGCCGTAGCCATCCCCGGGTTGCTGTTGGTGGAACGAGCCGACGAAGAAGCCGTCGGGGCGTTTCCAATCGGGATTAGCAGCGAGGTTGAATCCCTTTTTCCCGGCCTTATAGCCATCGTAGAGTCGCTTTTGTTCTGCGTAGGACCGAACGCCACTGCTAACAATCATCCGCCCCTGGATCTCCGGGTGCCGGAACAATGCCACTAGCCGGTACTTGAGGGTGGGGTGCAGGAGGTCCACCTGGACCCACTTGCCCTTGACCGGGATGCCTTCCTTCTCCATGACCGACCTACGCAGGAGGGTACCGGACCTGCCCCTGGGGCCAGACCGGTAAGCCCTTTTGACAGATTGGTGTCAAGTGGGGGGACGTAGAAAAGACCCCGCCCCGGCCTACCAGAGAGGAGGAACTCCTGGTAAGCGGGGACGGGGTCAGGGCAGGGGCCGTAGGGAGGCCTCCACCCAGGGGACCGGCACACCACCTGAGGGGAAAACGGTGGCGGAGCGGGTCCCTGGTCTCAGGTCCTGAATGTTTCAAGGACCTTGTCGTGTGTGCCATCACCGGAGCAAACTACCACGGTGCTGGGCAGGCCACGACGATCAAGGGCGAGGTGAAGATCGGAGGCGAGGTCGGATACGACTTGCCTGACGGCCTCAGTCTCCTGGGCCTGTTGACAGCGAACTGTCAAGATCAGATCATCATGTTGCTTGATTCGCATTGGATCCTCCATCTTCATTAGGGAGTGGAGTAGCGGGGAGTCGAACCCCGGTCCCAGGGAGTCCGCATGCGGTTGTTTCCCTGGTCGAACCCTTACCTACCCCGTGGCGGGGAGAGAGCAGTGAACCTCCCAGAACTCTGCTCCCTCCCCATGAACTAGCCGACTGGCACGCCGCCCTGGCCCGCCTGGTCTGTCCACGATTCAACGAACGCCCGACCGTACTGGGTCGCAGCGTCATGCTCAATCATGGTGAAGACCTCACGGACGTAGGCAGCGGCCAGGCCTGGCAAACCGACAAACGCATTGTCGACCAGGTCCTTGGCAGCGTGAAACACCACCGGGTCGAACCTGACCTCAGACCTGATACGACGTTCTGCCGTAACCAGGCTCTCTAGCGAAGGTGTGGTCATGTTGACAGCCTCCTGTCAGTCGTGGTCACTGACCAGTATAGTCCGGGTCAGTTACCTTGGCTAACAGGCCGCCCAGTCGGAGCCCACTGGCGACCTGACCCCTCTGGGTCAGCCACTCAATGAACTCCACCGCTCCGTCGTGGAGCGCCCAGTAAAGGGTCTGGTAGTCAGCGTCGTGGGCGGGGACCCCGGCCAGATAGTCGTGGCCGCAGCCACACTCTGCCCGTCCACACCAACCGAAGTCGATGTGGTCGGCTCCCTGGTCGACCGGTGCTAACGGTCGGGCCAGGGGGTCGAAGTCATCCACGGCGCTGTCGCCTGACCCACTCTGGGTCACTCAGGGGCTCTGGAGGCCAGCCGAACGGCTCGTCTGGGCTAACAGCCTGACGAGCCTGCTCCTGGTTGACCAGGTCCCTCCAGCACCACATATACCCGATTGTGATACATGCAGTGATGAGGACCAGCAGACTGAGGACGTAGATGACCCAGGTCATCAGATCATCCCCAGGACGAGCAGAGGGCTCTCCTCACCGTCCGGGGACGTACCGTCGTATTCGACGGGGTGCCCGTTCGGAGAGATGAGAACTGAATCGTCTTGGACGGTCCACTTCCCAAACCCTTCGCTGTTGAATAGTTCCTGGAATGCTTGTTCCATGGGATTCCTCCTCGTTGGTTGGTATTGCGATTGACACCGTTGTGTCAGTCGTCCCCAGCCAGGTCTCGCTCCTGGTGCCAGCCCTGGGCTGGTCTGGGGGGTAGTTCAGTCCATCATGCCGGTGGTTTCGGCCAGCGAAACCGCCAGCGTCCTGGCCTGCTCTGGGCTCAGGAACAGCGTCACCGCACAGGTCCCGCCGATACTGACGGTGACGAACGGCTTGTCGCTGTCATCGAAGGACTGGGTCTTGATCCCAGCCGACTCGCTGTGCAGCCTGTCGGCAAAGATGTCGACCATGGTGAAAGCGGGACAGTCGTCGTTGTCTGCGAAGTCGGTGACATTGGCGGACCAGGTATCAGCCTTGACCTGTGTCTTCTTGACCCCGCTGTTGCGGCGCTTGTATTCCACAGTTGTGTTGTCCATTTGATTCCTCCTCGTTTGCCCCGACCTGGTGGCCGGGATCGTCCCCGCCCTGGGCTTGCACCAGGGAGCCTGCTAGTCGGGGGTATCGGGTCAGGCCTTGACCACATGCAGTTCGCTGTCTGCAAAGAATGGCCCTAGTTCGTTCTGGTGGCCGTGGGTCATGCAGTCAGTGACCAGCCGCCAGGCGTGGTCCTGTCCTCTGACCTGGTCGACGGCCACCTTGACCACCTTGAGGCTGGTCGGGAACCAGTCAGCCAGGCGGTCTGGTTGCCCCTTGCGCCAGGCGGTGCCACAGATGATGTCGCCTACCTGGACCGTCGGGACCTTGACCGTGATGATTTCCTTCATACCCATTTGATTCCTCCTCGTTGGCATTGCTGTTGACAGGTTCCTGTCAATCGTCCCTGCCCCGGGGTTGAACCGGTGGCCCTGGCCTAGCCAGTCAGGGATTTGATGTGGGTTAGATCAGAGGTAAATCTCCCCGGTGCCATCCCACTCTGAATACGCCTGGAAGGCGAACTCAGTAGCGAGGTCGTCACGGGTGATTTCGTTCAGTGTGTAGGGCTGCCAGGCGACGCCGTTCACCTCGCCCTGGAAGGAGCCCCGGCTTGCGTTGAACTCCTCCAGCCAGGTGATGAGCGGCTGCTGGACACCGTCGATTTCGACCCGAACGCCTGCATGGCCTTCCGGTGAGATCGGGGTGTACCGAACGGTTTCGTTGATCCTCATGTTGGTTCCTCCTCGCTTGATTGACACGGATGTGTCAGTCGTCCCCGCCAGGGCCTTGCACCCTGGTGGCTGCTAGTCGGGGGCAGGTCGGTCAGACCTTGCGTTGAATCTTGGTGATTCTGACCCGGATGTCTCCAGCCCATGGCATGGATGACACCCGGAGCGGTGGGCCGTCGTCCAGGACGCAGAACGTCCTCAACGGGGCACCCTGGATGTGGTTGGTGGCCGGGTGAGGCCCGGAACAGGTCACCGTGGTTCGACCTGAAGGGTCGACCTCTGCTGTCCTGAACACCCACCAGCCATGCTTGCCTTTGATCCTGAACCTGGTTCCAGGCTCCAGCGGATACCGGAGACCTGGGACCTTGACCTCGTCCAGGTACTGGTAACCCTCTGCCTCACGGGCTGCCCTGGTGGCTGCCTGCTGGCGTCGGATTGTGTTGGCCGCTTGTGATTTGCTACTCACGTTGGTTCCTCCTCGTTGGTATTGCGGTTGACAGGGTTCTGTCAATCGTCCCTGCCTGGGGCTCGCACCCAGGAGCATGCTGTTCAGGGGTGGGGCTCAGGAAGCCCCGTTGTTGCTCTCCTCCCAGGTGGGCGGGTAGTGGTCGCAGAAGTCCACGATGTCGCCGTCTTCGGTGTACCAGAAGCCGCCATTGACATCATGTTCCGTGGTGCCGTTCTCACTGACACCCAGGTGGAAGTACCACCCGGTATCTGGACACGGTTCGCCGTCCCTGGGGAGGCGTCGGTACTGGCCATCGCAGCGGCCACAGATCAGAGGGGCAACTACGCCCCACTGGACATGACCGAATGTGATTTCCCGGCAGCGGCATCCGGTGAGGATGCGCCTGGGACCAGGTGTCACCGTTCCGTTCTTCCGTTGGCCCTTGCAGACCTTGAGAGTGCGGAGCCAGATCAACCTGGAGGTGTACCGGGTGATGGTCTCGTCAGAGAGCCTGACAGCGGAGTAGCCGATGGCCTGGTCCGGCGGGTATGGGAACCCACTGAACAGACCCAACTGCTCGTCCACCAGGGTCGGCCATTCCAGGCCGACCTCTTCTGCCAGAGCCTTGAACCGCCGATTGTGGTAGCGGTTCTGCCTGGAGCAGTCCTTGATCTTCCTGACATGGGCCAGCCCGTGGGCTGCCTCATGGAGGAGGGTCTGGAGGACCTGCTCCGCTCCACCGGCAAAGCACTCGCCGGAGATCATCACCTCAGGTGCCTGGGCATCATCCACTGCCCACTCAGAGTAGGAGTAGTGACCCAGGACCGTTCCCCGGCGTTCCCGGCCTGTCGACTTGACGACCAGGAACACATCGGGAACGTCAGGGTGGTTGCCCTGAATCTCCCGCCAGGTGTCGTTCAGGATCTTGACAGTGGTGTCAGAGACCTGGACGTTGGTGTGTTCGTTGTGCATGGTTCCTCCTCGTTGGTTGACACTGGTGTGTCAATCGTGCCTGCCCTGGCCTCGCACCAGGGTGGGTTCTACTCAGGCGTTCACTGCGGCCAGGCGGCGCACTGTCAGGAACAGAGCGGGCACCACGACCAAGCATCCGGCGGTGACCATCATGGCCGGGTAGAGGCCCTGTGTGAGGCCTGCAACCCCGTCACTGATGGCGTTGCCAACCAGGGCACCCAGGGCGGCTCCCACTGCCTTGCAGCGGAACCGTCGGGGCACTGGCAGGTAGTCCTGGATCTCTGTCCCCGCCACCAGGCAGAGGAGCAGGATCGCATTGTCAATCAGTCCGAACGTGAACATTGGTTCCTCCTCGTTGGTTGTCTTCGTGCCTGCCCAGGGGTCGAACCTGGGTCCATGCCAATCAGGCGGTAGTGGTCAGTCCTGCCAGGCGTCGGTCAGGGTCTCCCAGTCCGGGCTGACCATGTCCTTGGCCATCTGAATGACCTCAGGATGGTTGGCCAGGACCCAGGTGTAGACCACATCCTTGACGGTGAACTCGTCAGTGATGTTGCTGTCCATGGTGGTGGTTCCGCTCATTGCTTCCTCCTCGTTTCTTGAGCCCCGGAGGGGACTCTCATCAGCCTGTTGATTCAGGGACGAGGAGGAGGATCCATCCGCTCCGACCAACAACCAGCGTCGCTCCCTGCTCCATCGTCCCAGGCCATCTCCTCATCCTGGAACCGGTGGCAGGGCCCCGTGAAGGGGCGCTGGCCTCGTAGTCCATGCGGTCTTCCCAGCCACCTGAGTGGCATCTCCCTGGGTGGGATCGCAGGGCCTCCTCAGGACCGTGGTCCTGGGTAGGAGTGGCACCCGCTTCCGGGTGGGTCTCCCCCTGCACTGAGCCCCGGTAGTGATCGGGACCCCGGTCCGGTCTCTCGCCCAGACCTGGGTGGGATGCTCTGGTCCCTTCGATCCGGGAGGCGTATGTGCCCGGAACCGCTTGCGGTCCGGACGCTACCGTCCGCCACTGACAGATCACAACCACTCAAGGGCCTGGACACCCCCAAAACACCCTCCCACCAGCCCAAACACCACCAAAAAGAAATCCCCACAACACCCCCGATTGACACCCAAAATGTCAGTGAGATTACAAACATGCAGGTCACACCCCCTAAACGATGCAGATGACGAGCCCACCACCAGTGCCAGGCGGCACCCAGGCCTGTCCAGCACCAGGCCACACCCAGGCCCAGGCCCACCCACCAGGCCGCACCCAGGGTGACAGGCACATGGTGCATGACCACGGGCCCGCCGATTCCCGTCCAGGACCAGGACCAGGCCTGGCGGCGACGAGACCAGGCCTCTGGTCCCCTGGTTGACACGACCTGGTCAACGGTCGTCTGGCCAGGACAACGAGATCGACCAAACTGGCCTCTGACCTGGGGAAACACGGCCTGGACCGAACCCGGGTCCATAAATCCCCGCCCGCCCAGCCAGGGAGGGGGCACCTATCTATTTGAGTGACAATCAGACACCCGCCTGTCGCTAATACATATCGGATTCCTGTCTGTTTAGTACCAGGGGAACCGGGTCCATGTGTATAATCTCCTGGAACAGGAGCCCGGCACCAGGAGCGGCGCTCCTACGGAGCCGCTACAGGTCCAGGAGCAACCCCAAATGGCAAAAAAGAGCCGGACCCCGGCAAAGCGGTCTGCTCGTAAGAAGAAGCGGTACTAGGTGGACCCGGATGCACCTCCGATTGTCGATCCCTTTGAGGATGACACTCCGCTAGTGTGCGGGGTTGATGAGATCGAACACTGCGAGTCCTGCCAGTAAGGTCCTAGTTCACGAAACCTTCCGGGGTAACTGGAAGGAGTCCTGGAAGGGCCTCCGTCACCATGCGACGGGCACATCCACTGGGTTGCGCCTGTGGTTTCGCCAGAACGAGCATTACGGCACTGCGCTGTACCGGGAAGTTTCCCCGTGTCGCCATGTGCGTTGTTCCTACACGGTGCGTGTGATGCCTGGTTGGGATTCCCACAGTACGGGAAAGACGCTGGGGTTCGCTGACCTTCGTTGGAAGAACCCTTTGGGCCAGTCTTACGCCCATGGGAACCGGCGACCTGCCCCTGACGGGTTTTCGTTCCGCACCTGGTTCGGCAAAACCAAGGACGGCTATATGCCTATCGGCATGTACGTCTACCATTTAGGTCAGAAGCCCAAGTGGGGCGATTCGATCAAGGTCGGCCAGGTTCAGGTGGGTGCCGATCCTGTCCTCTTTGAGTGCGAAGCCGACTTTGACGAGGGGTTCATACGGGCCCGCTTGGATGGCGGCGACTGGGTTCGGCACAACATTGTTGTCTCCGACAAGACGGCGGTTACCCGTGCCTGGGTGGATGCGTACTATGGGGGTTCTGCTGTGGCCCCGAAGGCGATGTCGTGGGAAGTGACCGACTACAGGTTGGAGAACCTGGGGGTGGCTGTTGAGGATCCCGGCGTTGACTGGGAGGCGATAGCGGCCATGGTGGCGGAACGTGAGGAAGCCGACAAGGAGACCGCTGAGGCGGAACAGTCGGTGCAGTCGATAGCGGACGAGTTGCGGGATTTGGCGGATCGGGTAGAGCAACTGTGAGCAACTACTCCAAATGGTCTAAGCACCGTCGCTTTGAGGCGGCTGTCAAGCGTGTCATTGACGAGGGCTGGACCCAGACAGAGGCTTCCAAGGAGTACGGGGTTTCCCGGCAGCACCTGAACAAGAAGGTGAAGATCGCCCGGGAGGAACGGGACGCCCAGGTGGATGCTGCTAAGGCCCGTATCAACATTTCGCCGTTGGGTCTGAACGAGAAGCGCCGGGTCGGGACCTTTGAGGAGTTCGACCAGCGGTACTTCGGGCATTGGATTTGCCCCGACTGTGACAAGCACCATGAGATGCCGGACTTTCATCGGGACATGGCGGAGGCCTGCCACAGCGACAACCACCGGGTACTAATCAACCTTCCCCCGTATCACTCCAAGTCCACGAACGTAACAGTGAAGGACACCATCTATTCGCTGGTGAAGAACCCGAACCTTCGGACACTGATCGTGTCGAAGTCTTTGCCGTTCGCCCGGACGTTCCTGCATTCGATCAACGAACTGTTATGCAACCCGGACCTGTACGAGGGGGCTGGGGGCAACCTGATCGAGGAGTGGGGGCCGTTCAAGCCTGAGGGGTCGCAGTCGGTGTGGAACCAGGAAGCGATCTATGTCGCTGGCCGCCAAACCGCTGAGAAGGACCCGACCGTTCAGGTGTTGGGTGTCGGCGCTCAGATTTATGGCCGCCGTGCCGACATCATCAAGTTTGACGATGTGGCCACCCTGGACAACCAACGCAACCCCGACCGGGTCGCAGGCATGCTGGAGTGGATCGACAAGGAGGCCCTGTCCCGAATCGGGAAGAAGGGCAAGGCGATCTGGGTCGGAACGAGAGTGTCGCCCGGCGACATCTATTCGACGTTGGCTAACAGGCCCGGCTACAAGGTGTTGCGGTACTCCTGCATCCAGGACGACACAAACGAGGAGGTTCTGTGGCCGGACCATTTCCCATACGACCAGGCGCTGATCCACCGGTCAGAAATGCGGCCCGCTGACTTCCAGTTGGTGTACCAGAACGTCGACATCCCCGGCCTGGGGGCGTCGTTCACCCAGGAAATGTTGGATGTGTGCAAAGACACCTCTCGCACGATTGGGCACTACGAGTCCGATTGGCGGCTGATCGCCGGTTTGGACCCGGCGGGCGGAAACAAGGATTCGGGATATACCGCTTTTTCGCTGATTGGCGTGGATCTGAAGACCGGGAAGCGTTTCCTAGTTGACCAGGTAGCGGTCAAGTCGATGAAAGCGCCCCAAATGAAGGATCAGATCATTTCGTGGACTGAGAAGTACCCGCTGTTTGAGTGGAGGGTGGAAAATAACGGGTTGCAGTCCCAGTTGGTGCAATACAACACGGAGATCATCCAGTACCTCGCCAAGAAAGGGGTCCGGGTCGTACCACACACCACGCACAAGAACAAGTGGGACCCCCAGTTCGGCGTGGAGTCCCTGGCCCCGCTGATGACAGCGGAAATGTTCTCCATCCCGTGGGGTAACGCCCCTACCTGCAAGATGTTCCAACCGGTGATTGAGGAGTTCGTCGCTTTCCCCATGGGGATGCTTTCTGACAGAGTTATGTCAACCTGGTTTGCGGACCTGGGTTGCCGGGACCTGCTGGACAGGGCTCACCTACCTCTGTTCAACGAGCGGATGAAGGTCCCAGCCCGTGTCCGCCGCCGTCGGCACATTGTCGATTTCCAGGGGCAGGGCGTTCGGAGGGTCGAAATGAAAGACCAGCGGGCAGGCCACATGACCCGTGGCCAGTGGGGCTACCGCCGGTCGACTCTGTCCACGCCGCTCCCCCACGCTGAGGTTGAGGAACATGAGGAGGACCGGGGCCCGGCGTTCGTCAACGTCGAAGGCTTCGTGTCGGATCGGTGACACTTTCATTATGGACACCTGAGGGATAATGTTTAGAGATCGCAAGAACGCCCGGGCTTTCAAGAAGGTCCAGGAGACAGTCGCTGACGGAGAAATCGTCTGCGGCACCTATTCGGACAACGGAGACCCTTTGTATTTCACTGCCCCCAGAGAAGCCACGGAGGATGAGATACGGGACCGGGCGTTTGCCGCCCGGAACGGTCGACCCTTGTCGCAGGTGGAACGCCACCTGTTGGAGTTAGCGGAGGGACACAGGACTAATGCTGGAAGTTGACAAACTCCCCAGCATGTATAGCGCCTGGCGGCAGCGGTACACGGAACGTGATCTGAGGATCGACGTTATCGACCGCACTGTCAAGGGCGATTTCGATGAGTTCGACCCGGACGAGGAGAACGTGACCGCACGTTCACCGAACATGATTCAGGTCGCATTGGAGGACACCGCTGAAGCAGCGTCGGTGATCCCAACCATTCGGGTGCAGCCAGCCAAGGCCACCCAAACATCGAAGAAGACGGCCACCCGCATGGAGCGGGTCGCCACCTCGTACATGCAGGCCAATGGTATCGACCTGCTGATTCCCCGGGCCGTCATGGACATGGCCGCCTACGGGTACAGCGTCTGGTCGGTCACTCCCGACTTTGAGCAGCGGATGCCGCTGATTGAACGCCGGGACCCCCGAACTTGTTACCCGGAGCCAGGGTTCCGCCCAGGTGACGCTGTCCGCAAGGTGATGTTCGGAAGGGAGGTCTACTATTCGCAGTTACCGCCGGATTACCAGATCATTCTCAGCGAGTTCGTTGGGAACAACGGTCTGGGCGAAGTGGACGAAAACACCAAGGTTGTGCTGGTCGAATACTACGACGAGCATGAATATCTACTGTGCGGCATGTACCAGGGCAACCACGACACCTTCCACCGCTTCAGTTCCGGCGACTATGCGCTCTACCCGGTCGAACTGGAACGGATCCCAAACTCTGTGGGGGTATGCCCCATAGTCATCGGGTCAAGGATCACCTTGGACGGTGAGTTTCGTGGCCAGTTCGACCAGGTAGTAGGCCTCCTGGAGGCTCACATCCGGTTGATGTCGATGGTGTTGGACTACGCAGACCAGGCCGTCTACTCAGACATCTTCGTGAAGGACCTGATCGGGGAAATGCCCTACGGCGGTGGGGCGTACATTGAGTTGGGGCCCCAGGGCGCTATCGGTCGTGTCCCCCCAGCGGTTTCGTCGCTGAACGTCCAGGCCGACATGGCCCAGTTGATGGAAGGCATCCACCTGGGTGGCCGTTGGCCCAAGTCCCGTCCCGGCGAAATCGACCAGGCCATCGCATCAGCGAAGTTCCTGGAGTCATCCGTGGGGATGATGAACACCGCTATCCGCACCTACCACCAGTTGCTCCAATCGAAACTGGAGAAGGCTCTGCGGATCGCCTGCATGGTCGACAAGGAATATTTCCCCGGCGAGAAGACCGCTGGCGGCATCCTCCGCAACCAGGAGTTCCTAGAGGAATACAACCCCGTCAAAGACATCGACATGGACAACCGGTTGCGGGTGGAGTACGGCCTGGGCATGGGCAGAGACCCGGCCCAGTCGGCGGTCCTTCACATCCAATACAGCCAGAACGAGTTCGTGTCCAAAGAGTTCGTGCAGGAGAACCTGGACGGGCTCACCGATGTGGCCAGGGAACAGGCCAGGATCGACACGGAGAAGTTCCGTGCCATGGCCCTGGCGAAACTGCTTCAAGGTTTGGAACAGGGAGCGATCCCCGATTCGGCCCTGGTGGAAATCGCCCGGGCCCGCTTACAGGGCGACGACCTGTTCGACCTGTACGAGAAGTGGGTCGTGGAACCACAGGAGGAACAGATGGCCCAGATGCTCCCGGCGATGGCCGGACCAGGCCTCCAGGCAGGAGCCCCCATGGGCCCAGGCCCAGGTGGTCCGGGTGGCCCTGGTGGCCAGCCAATGTTGGGACCTGGCCCACCACAGCCGCCGGAAGGGTCGAACCTTCTCGCCCGCATGGGCGTACCGGCAGGCCCAGGCGGAATGATCGGAGCGGAAGTCCGTGGCTGATCCCACCTCTCTTGACAAGACGCCAACCCAGAACCAGTCGCTGAACAAACCAGAGGGCGGCACATACGGGGAGAAGGCTGAGGTCGACCGGCTGAAGAAGGAGTTGCCGTCCAGCCAGGCCCCCGGTGGCCCCCAGCAGGCTCCCCCGCCAGGAAGGCCCCGGGCCGCACGCCCTGTACCAGCCTCCATCGCCCCGCCGACCCCGGCAGGACCGACAGGGGTACCCGACGCTCTCATGCACCCCGGGTCCCGCCCGATGGTCACCGGTCAGCCAGATGGGCCTGCCCAGCCGTCGGTTGCGAACATTTCCCAGGCACGGATCGCTCTATTGGATGCTCTCCAGACCAGCAAAGAGGTCTCTCCTGAGACCCGGGAATGGGCAGGGATCATGCTGGAGATGATGCTAGATGCCTCACGCTCCTGAGCATGTTGAGGTAGACCCAGCAGAACCTGTCCAGGAACTCCCGGACAGGGAAACACTGCTGGAGACCTACGGTCGTGACCCCATAGAGGGGATTTACAACACGGTCTCCATGTTCATGCCGCAGTGGATGGCAGGCGGCGACGCCAGCCAACTCAGCCTGCAAGACGCAGCCCGGACAGCGGTGGAGTTCACCCCGGTAGTCGGGGACTACATGGATCTCCGCCAGGGCACTGACCCGGGCAATGACATGGACCCGTTGGAGCGGGGCCTGGCGATTTTCGCAGGCCTGGGGTTCGTGGGCGCTGGGGCCCATTTCGGCAGGCAGGCCTACACCGGCCTTCGGGAACGGTACAAGCAGCAGGTAGAGGAGATTTACGCCCAGGGCGAGATGGCCCAAGCCGCCGTGAGGATGGAGTTGCCTGGCTTGGAGGAGGCCCGGCGTTTAGCCGCAACCAAGGTGTCCGGTTCGATATACCGGGACCAAGAGGAACGCTTGGCGTTTGTTCATGGCCTGGGCGCTCAAAGGTGGCGGCGGGTAGCGACGGCTCCGACGATGGAAGCGTTGACGGAAGCCCTGTGGGCGGAAACCGGCGAACTGAAAACTGACTCGCTCTCCGGCACTGAGTATTACGCCCCGGAAGCGGTCAGCGGCGCTATGGACGACATGGGTCCTGGCACCGGCAGCAGGGCTGCGTTCACAGATTTCGTACTTGGGGTGGGAAGACACATTATTTCTTTGGGGGGGTTCACGCCGGAAAGTTACCAGGGGGCTGGGACAGACCTGGCGGAACTGTACGACCCGATTGCTACAGCGACCGAAACGTGGTCGTCGGGAATGGACAAGGACCTCTTTGAGGCTTCTTTGTACGGGCTGTCTACGTTCGTGCAAGCCATGGACATGGGCCTGTTGGCTGGGAGGGAACTGAAACAGACCGGGGCCCTGTTGAGCCAGGGGGATCTATTCAACTTCGGTGCTACAACCGAACACATGGCAAAGGCCGCAAAGGAAAGTGCGGTTGCTCAACGTCAAATAGCGCAACTGGCTTCCATGGTAGGCCGGTACAGCGCCCCGGATCTGCAACTAGACCCGACGATGGCCTGGTCGGCTTTCTACGAAACAGAAGACGGGCGCATCATCGGGTCAAGAGAACGCCACGGCCAGTTCCTCCCCACTACCCGTTATGTGAATGTGGAAGGAAACCGGATTCTGGACCCGGACGGTTTGGACGATGCCATGTCCAGATTGGATTTGGACACGGTAGTCCCAGAGATGATCATGTCTTTGCTGGCGCTGGTCGACGGCCAGGCCGAAGTCATGGTTCAGCAACGCCACCGGATCGCAGGGAAAAAGTGGTACCAGCAGATGGGCCAGTTGGGCGACGCCATCGCTGAACGGTTCGACCTCAAACGGTACCAGGTGCAGGCAGCCCTGGCCGCTTTCTCTCCACGCAACAAGTGGGACCCGGACAACATCAACCAGGCGATCATGGCTGCAATGGACTTCCACAACAAAGGTGTCCAACTAACCCAGGAACAAAGACTCGCTGTTGTGAACGAAATCCGTGTGTCGGCGGGTTACGCCCCAGTGACCGAAACCGGTCATCTAGGCATGGGGAGTCCACGGGCCAAGGCGGCAACGATCTTTGAGGGGCAATCCCCAATCCAGGTTCTACGAATGTTGAAGACCCTGTCGTTCATGCACAACGGCTTGTGGCCTACGGGGAACGCTTCGACAAGCCCGTTCGGTATGAGTGTGATAACCGGGGATGTTCACCACTACCGGGCACTAATGGGGTTCTTCCACGGAGTAGAGGCCCCTTGGTTCACCCAAACCAAAATACCGAAGCAGGCGTTCAGCGGGGCGTACGAATACCACTCCAACCTTGGAATGGAAATCATCGGCAGGCTGGTGGCCTCCGGCGAAATCACCCAGCGAGAAGCCTCAGAGATGGGGGGACGCACTGGGGGTTTGGAAGTCGGCCAGGGGGTGCCGACCGCACACGCAGAGAAAATATATGACGCTGCTGTGAGAGCGACCGCCATCGTGGCGGACATGCTGGATATGACCCCTGCGGAACTACAGGCCACCGTCTGGCAACCGATCCAGGAGGCCGGGCCGCAAATGGTTCGGGGAAGAACGTCGGTTTGGAATGACTCCATCTTGAAGATCCTGGAAGGGCGCAGCCCGCTGGCTTCTTCGATGATCACGGAACTAGGGGGGTTGGACAGCACCCTGATCGACCCGAACGAGATGATGGCCGATGTGATCAGGAGCCATTCCCGGAACAAGACAGATAACGCTGAGGGGATCTTTCTCGTAACGACATTGAACGGGGTTCGGGCCTACGCAGATCCGGCTTTGCCAGGCGTGACGGACATGATGAGGACAGCCCGCCCCATTGACGCCAGACCGGTCGTTATGACTGCCCGCCCCAGCAAAGATGTCGCCCCCGAACCTTCCCCCACTAACCCTGTTCGTTGGATTGCCCGTGAAGCCCGCCGGGTGAGGAGCCTCACGAACATGCAACGCCTGCTGGCCCCTGACTCTCCTTCCGGCGAGTTCCGCACAATGAGCGAACCAACAACCCATGAT
>VTLG01015257.1_pt1 | contig 14080 bp, 8 predicted proteins | sample 4694571 | NCBI WGS metagenome assembly VTLG01 (sample SAMN12604809, study PRJNA352737) | marine metagenome | biome: ENVO:00000447; feature: ENVO:00000209|ENVO:00000569|ENVO:01000036; material: ENVO:00002151; isolation source: viral sequences binned using virsorter ...
AAATAGTACTGAAGAGATTGAAAAAGTTATTGGTGGTGGAACTACTACCATTAGACGAGTCTTTGTAAAAGTCGATGGTAATGGTCCTCATGGTCTCAGTACTACTTCGGGAATTTCAACTTCGGATTATATGGGAACATATAGTTGGGGAAGAATAGACCTTACTTCCCGTGCAGGACTAAATTCTTATACCGCATATACTCAAAGTGGCATTACAGGAATTACTACATCCCTCATTGTAGAAAGATCTGTTCCTCTTAAGTATAAAGGATACAAAGAAATATAATAAATAAATAAAAACTTCTGTCACAATGGCTGCCATTATAACTGATCAGATCAGAATATTAAATGCTAAGAATTTTGTTGCTGGTGTAACAACCACGGATAATGCATATTATTCTTTTATAGGATTACCTAATCCTACTGATTATCAAGATAATTGGGATACTGATCCTCCTTCTCCTAAAGATAATTTTGAGGAGGAAGATGACTATTGGGATAGTATGATTGCTATGAAGAAGATTACATCTGATGATGTAAGACAGGTAGTTCCTCGTAGATTGTGGGCATCAGGAACTACTTACGATATGTATCGTAATGATTATAGTAGAACCAATACGGCTAAGGTATCTGGAGCCACTAATTTATATTCTTCAAATTATTTTGTTATAAACAGTGATTATAGAGTTTATGAATGTCTTCAGAATGGAATAGACCCTGAAAATCCTAACGGAAAACCATCTTTAGACGAACCAACTTTTACGGATTTAGAACCCCGCAGTGCTGGTACTAGTGGAGATGGGTATATTTGGAAATATCTTTACACGATTAAACCTAGTGATATTGTAAAATTTGAATCTACCGATTATATTCCCGTACCTGCTGAGTGGTCTACAAGTAGTGATAATGCTGCTGTGAGAGATAATGCAGTAGATGGATCTATCAAGATTGTTACGGTTACTGATGCTGGAGTGGGTTTAGGTACAGCAAATGCCACCTATACAAAAGTTCCAATTAAAGGTAATGGATCCGGTGCAGAGTGTACTGTTACTATGGATGCTTCATCCCAAGTAAAATCTGTTACTGTTTCTAATCAGGGATCAGGATATACTTATGGGAGTTTGGATTTAGTTGCGGGTGGTGTTCCCACAGGAACTACTCGTCCAGAGTTCAATGTTATTATTTCTCCTCCTGGTGGACATGGATCAAATATCTATCGTGAATTGGGTGCATATAATGTACTTCTTTATTCTCGAATTGAGAATGATAATGAAAATCCTGATTTTATCACTGATAATCAAATAGCACGGGTTGGAGTAGTATGTAATCCACAGGCATTTGACAGCACATCTTTACTATCTTTAGATAAAGCTGCTGCTACACCAGCATTAAGATTAGCAGGGGCTGGTTATAGTAGTGCGACTTTTGTTGCTGATTCTAAGTTTACTCAGACTATTGCAACTGGTAGTACTGCAATAGGAAGAGTGGTTAATTATAATCAAACTACTGGTGTTCTTAAGTATTGGCAAGATAGTTCTCTTGCTGGATTTACAACAGCAGGTATAGGTATTACTCAACCTCAATATGGATTTAAATTAAATCAATTTACTGGGGCTCCTGGGACTGGGGGTAATTTAACTATTACTCCATCAACCGGCTCGGATTTAGGTATTGATACTGCATTTAGTGGTGTCTCAACCGTAATAAATAATAAAACATACTACTTGGGTCAAGAATTTACTGATGGTATTGGTAGTCCTGAAGTTAAAAAATATTCAGGCAACATAATTTATGTTGATAATAGACCTTCTATTACCCGTTCATCTACCCAAAAAGAAGATATCAAAGTTATCTTGCAATTCTAAAAAATTATGTCGCAGCTAACAAATCTAAACGTATCGCCATATTTTGATGACTTTGATCCAGATAACGATTATTATCGGGTATTATTTAAGCCTGGATATCCGGTACAGGCAAGAGAATTAACTGGTTTGCAGTCTATGCTGCAGAATCAAATTGAAAAATTTGGGCAGCATTTTTTTAAAGAAGGAACTAAGGTAATACCTGGAAATACAAGTTATACTAGTCAATATAAGGGAGTTCAATTAAATAATAATTTTCAAGGAGTACCTGTATCTGCATATGCTGATCAATTAATTGGTGCAACTATTACTGGACAAACTTCAGGAGTTACTGCAACAGTTAATAAAATTCTTCTTCCAGAAGATTCTGAAAATGGAAGTCTTACATTGTATGTAAGTTATTTGGGATCTAGTACATCTAATAATTCTACTGAAATTTTTGCTGATTCTGAATTATTAACTTCTAATGTTACTATTACATCTGGATTATTAGGAAATACTTCCATATCTATTGGAAGTCCATTTGGTTCCACAATATCTCAAGGTGCTGCTATAATCGGATCAGCATTTCATGTAGAAAATGGTGTATATTTTGTACGTGGTAATTTCTGTGCGGTAGAAGCTGAAACACTTATTTTAGATCAGTATTCAAATACATCTTCATATAGAATTGGATTTAATATTTTAGAAGAAATAATTACTCCTGATTTAGATGAAACACTAAATGATAATTCTCAAGGATTTAATAATTATGCTGCTCCAGGAGCTGATAGATTAAAAATTACTTTAAATCTGTTTAAGAAAGAATTGGATGATACTAGTGATGAAAGTTTTGTTGAATTGGCTACAGTTAATAATGGGAATTTAAGAACTAAGAAGAATACTACCGAATATAATAGATTAGCAGATGAATTAGCTCGGAGAACATATGAAGAATCTGGTGATTATTATGTAAATCCTTTTGATATTAGACTTGTTAATTCTTTAAACAATAATGTTGGAAATAATGGAGTATTTCAAGAGGGTCAATTTACATATGCGGGATCTACTCCATCTGAAGATTTAGGTCTTTATCAAGTATCACCTGGAAAAGCATTTGTTAGGGGATATGAAGTTGAAACCATCTCTCCTACTTATTTGGACACAGAGAAGCCTAGAACAACAAAAAGTTCTAAAGATCAGGCAATACAGTATAATACGGGTCCTACTCTTAGATTAAATAATGTCTATGGATCTCCTACTATTGGAGTTGGAAATACTTATGTTTTGAGTTTAAGAGATACCCGACTTGGATTTACTACAACGGCAACACCTGGAAAGGAAATTGGAAGAGCAAGAGTTTATGATACTTCCTTAGAATCGGGTACATATAATACTACTTTAGCTAATAGTAAATTAAATCAATGGGATATTTCATTATTTGATGTTGAAACTATAACTGATCTTTCTATTAATGAAGGTCCTACAGAAGCATTAAGTGCGGGAACTCTTATTAAAGGAAAGAATAGTGGAGCAACTGGGTTTCTAAAATATTCAGTAGGAGCACCAGGAGCTGCTTCTGCTGGAACTGCATTAACAATTACTCAAACTTCTGGTGATTTTGTTAAGAATGAATCACTGATTTTTAATGGGATTCAGAATGGAAGAGTTGCTATAGCAGTTACAGGATATAGTATTTCTAATGTTAAATCTGTATATGCTACTAATAATAGTCCTACATTAGGAATTAATACTTTCTGTGCCGATACCGTTCAATCTACTTCTTTCAGTGTTGGAATTGCCACTATAAGTCCAGGTGAAGGTGCGAATTATATTAGTACGGTTAGAACTCCTAATACTTTATTCCCTGGTACTGGTGATATAGTACGTATTAATGATTTGGTAGAATATGGTGATATGAATGTATCTACAACTGGTGACCCAGTTATGGCACGGGTTGTTAGTGTAGGTACTAGTGAAATCACTATTACTGGAGTTACCACTATTGCCAATATAGTTCAAGGTAAATTACCAACTACACCATTCACTGCAAATGATTTTAGAGTTGTAAGTACTAATCTTCAAGAGTCTGGTGATAACACTCTTTACACCATACTTCCTAAAGAAAATATTTCTGATGTTGATCTTACAGACGCTTCTCTTTCTATAAGAAAAGTATATTCGGATCAAACTATTGCTGCTAATAGAGTAGCAAATCAACTTACTTCTGGTGAGAATCAGACTTTCTTACCATTTGATCCTGAAAGATATGCAGTTATTGCATCTAATGGGCAGATTGAGGAACTGACTGCTGATAGATTGGTATTTGGTAATGGTATGAGTACTTTGGATATTATTAATCTCCAAACTGAAACTGATAGTGGAAATGTTCAAATAGTAACTACCTTAAAGAAATTAAAGCCTACTTCAAAAACTAAAATTAAGAAAAGGGTTAATTCTATTATTGTAGATAAGTCAAATATTGTTGGATCTGGAATTGGAACTACTACAACTCAGAATGGTCTTGAGTATGGGGATTATCCATATGGTACAAGGGTAGAGGATGAAACTATATCTTTACGTACTCCAGATGTCATTCGTATTCATGGAATTTTTGAAACCTCCGAAACAGAGGGAACACCTGCTGCACCTTCAATGGATTTATCTTCTATTAATAGTGCATCGACAACTACTAGTGAATATATCGTTGGTGAACAAATAGTAGGTCAGACAAGTAATTCTATAGCCATTGTTGCTGAGAAATCGGATGTAGATACTTTGGGATTTATATCTAAGAATGAAAATATTTTTAAAGAAGGTGAAACTATTATATCTCAAGAATCAAATATTCAAGCAGTAATTACTACTTTGAATAATAATAGTTTTGATATAACCAGCAATTTTGATTTTGATTCTGGGCAAGAAAGTACATTTTATAATTATGGATCAATCTTAAGGAAAAATGATTTCGATCCTCCTGCTAAGAAGATAAAAGTTTATTTTGAAAGTGCATTTTATGAGTCCACAGATACTGGAGATATCACTACTGTAGATTCTTATAATACTTTTAATTATAAAACCGATATTCAATTAGTAGATAATGTAAGAAATACTGATATAATTGATATTAGACCTAGAGTGTCTGATTATACTGTCAGTGAAGGAGCTGTTTCTCCCTTAATGTTTGATGGAAGATCTTTTGATGGAGCAGGAAATTCTGCTGCCAATATGCTTGCTTCAGATGAGTCTATTGTTCTGGATTATAGTTATTATTTGGGAAGAATTGATAGAATTTTCTTAACTAAGGATGGAAGATTCCAGGTTGTTTATGGAGATCCTGCTGAACAACCAGAAAGACCCCTTCCTGTTGATGAAGCAATAGAAGTTGCTCACGTATTTCTTCCTCCTTATTTGTATAATGTTAATGATGCTACCATTAATTTCTTTGAATATAAGCGATATCAGATGCGTGATATCCAACGATTAGAAACAAGAATTAAAAATTTAGAATATTATACTGCTTTGTCATTGTTGGAGGTTAATACTTCTAGTTTCTTTGTTCCTGATAATGATGGGTTGAATAGGTTTAAATCTGGATTTTTTGTTGATAATTTTGAACGATTTACTGCACAAGATACTAATTTACTTATTAAGAATAGTATTGATAGGGAATCCAAAGAGTTGAGACCTAGCCATTATACCAATTCTGTTGATTTGCAATTTGGTCCTGTAGTTAATATAGACGCTACTGAAGATTTGAAATTTAGTACTATTGAAGGAATTAATGTTCGTAGAAATAACGATATTATTACCTTAGATTATTCTGAAGAGATTTTATTGCAGCAAGAATTTGGAACTAGAACAGAATCTGTTACTCCATTTATTGTTGCTTATTGGAATGGAGTGATTGAATTAAATCCAGAATCAGATACTTGGATTAATACTAGAAGATTAGAGGCTCGTGTTGTTATTGAAGAAGGAAATTTTGCAGCTACATTAGCAAATCTTCAAGCCACACAAGGATTTGATCAAAACGGTTTTGGTCCTGCTGTATGGGGATCTTGGAATGATTGGTGGTCTGGTCAAAGGCATACGGGCGAATGGAGGGATGAAAGAAGGGTTGTACGTGAAACTGGTCAAGATGGTGATTTTGATTGGAGTCGTGATTCTCATCAGAGAAGACGTGAAATAATGGAGAGAGTGAGGAGAAGGAGAAGTGGAACTCAAGAGTTAGTTGTAGAGGATCTTTCTCAAAGACGATCTGATGGAGATAGATTAGTAAATAGGGAAGTAATACCCTTTATGAGATCTCGTAATGTTGAGTTTATAGGTAAACAGAATAAACCAAATACACGAGTATATCCTTACTTTGATGGTATAGATGTAGCACCTTATTGTATACCAAAACTGATTGAAATAGAAATGATAGCTGGTTCTTTCCGTACAGGAGAGACTGTTAATGGAACAACTATTACTCAATGGAGTGGTGCTCCTGGACCCACTAAGTCTATTACATTTAGAGTAGCACAATCTAACCATAAGGAAGGTCCCTATAATATTCCCACGAAGACTTATGGTGCAAGTCCATACAATGTTAATTCAATTGTTCAATCAGATTATTCGTCTACATCTACTACTTTAAATGTAGATACTTTCTCCTTAGCTGCTCAAGTACAAGGAGAATTTAATGGATGGATTGAAGTAGGAACTGTACTTAAAGGTCAATATGGCGCAGAGGCAAAAGTTACTGCTCTTAGATTAGTTACCGATATAACAGGTTTCCTAGGAGGATCTTTCTGGATACCAGATCCCGATAATCCTACTTTCCCTGCATTTACTGCTGGTAAAAAGATTCTTAAATTTACTAGTGATCCTCTGAATAATCTTAATGCAACTTCTATTGCTGAAGATGATTTCTCTTCTATGGGATTCTTAGATACTGTTCAAGAAACTATTATTGCTACTAGAAATGCTAGAGTAATCGAACAAAATATAATGGAAGAGGATTGGTCTTCCAGAGTAGTTGGTTTAGAATGGGTTCGGGGAGCTACTAGAAATGAAAGAAGATGGAGAGCAAGAGGTGGTGGTGACCCCTTAGCACAATCCTTTACCGTTGAAGAAACAACAGGTGTATTTGTTACTAAGGTTGATGTTTTCTTCTCAACTAAAGATAATGAAGATGTTCCAGTAATCTTCTCTTTGAGAAGCATGTCTAATGGAATTCCTACACAAAATATTATTCCTTTAAGTGAAGTTGTTCTTGATCCTGCTGATGTTAATGTTTCCAATGATGGTACCGTAGCAACTACCTTTGAGTTTAAAGGGCCTGTATATCTTGAGGGTGGAATGGAGTATGCAATGGTATTACTTTCCAATTCTGCAAAATATGCGGTTTATATTTCACGGGTTGGAGAAGATGATTTAGCAACCGGTAATTACGTTGCCAATCAACCTACTTTAGGATCACTGTTTAAATCTCAAAATGCTTCTACTTGGGAACCTAGTCAATGGGAAGATTTAAAATATACTCTTTATAGAGCAGATTTTATTGAATCGGGAACTTTTGAGGTATATAATCCACAACTCACAATAGGAAATGGACAAATTCCTCAACTTACAGCCAATCCATTAGAGTTGTCTTCAAAACAAGTAAGGGTTGGACTAGGCACTACTCTTACAGATAATGGATATGTAATGGGTAATACTTTCTATCAAGAAGGTACGAATGCAACAGGTAATCTTGTTGCTGTTGCTGGTGCAGCATATACTAGTTTGAATGTTATTAATGCTGGTATTGGATATACTCCAATTGATGGACAATTCCAGTTTAATGGAGTTGTTATGGACACCATTACTGGAAATGGTCAAGGAGCAACTGCTGATGTTTATATTTCTAATGGAGTAGCGATTGCTGCTACGGTTTCTATTGGAGGAACTGGATATAAAGTAGGTGATGTCTTGGGTATTACTACAATTGGATTAAATTCCACTGGTAGAAATTCTCGATTCTCTCTTGTATCCATAGGAAGTACAAATGAACTTACATTAGAGAATGTTCAAGGTAATTTTGTAGTTGGTACTGCTAATACTTTATTCTACTATAAGAATAGTGCAGCAGTTGGTGTAGCAACAGAATTAAATTATTCAGTTGGTGGAGATGTTCAGATTGCTAAGATTAATACTGCAACTGATGGTTTACATATTAAGGTAAATCATCATAATCATGGAATGTACTTTACTAAAAATGATGTTACAATTTCTGGAGTTGAATCAGATGTTCTTCCTACTAAATTGTCTACCGCATACAATGCAGAAGACACGGGAAATATATCAGTAGCAGATGCTTCTAATTTCTCTACTTTTGAAAACGTAAGTGTGGGTACTACTAATTACGGATATCTTAAGATAGGTGATGAAATTATTTCTTATACTTCTGCTAGTGGGAATGTAATTGGGGTAAGTACTAGAAGTATTGATAGCACTGTTAAGTATAATTATCCTGTTGGTACTCCGGTATACAAATATGAAATAGGTGGTGTTAATTTGTTGAGAGTTAATACAAGTCATGGATTGTCTACTACCACAGCTGCATCTCCTAATGCTACTACTTTAGATACTTCTGGGGCTATTACATTCGATTCTTATAATATTAAATTGGATATGTCTAAGAATGGTACTTCTCGTAATACTGATGTTGGTTGGCCTGCTCTTTATTTAAATCAAACAAAATCTACTGGTGGATATAAAGTAAGAGCAACTCAGAATATGCCATATGAACTTATTACTCCAATGGTTCAAAATATGACTGTTCCTACTACCACCTTAGGTGCTACAGTGAGAACAATAACTGCTAAGAGTATAAGTGGTAATGAAATTCCTTATATACAAACTGATTCTGAATCTATAATATTAAATCAAACTAATTATTTGGATAGTCCTAGAATAATTGCTTCCAAACTTAATGAAGATACTTTCTTACCTAATGTAAAGGGAAGTAAGTCTTTACAGATGACACTTTCTTTGACTACTACTGATAGTAGAGTAAGTCCTGTTGTTGATGGAGAGAGAATCAGTGCTATTCTTACTTCTAATAGAGTAAATGATATTATTACAAATTATGCAACAGATGATAGGGTAAGTAAGGTTGATACTGATCCAACAGCATGTCAATATATTTCTAAGGAAATGTTATTGGAAAATCATGCAACATCTTTGAAAGTAATTCTATCCTCTCATTTGCATCTGGATGCTGATATAAGGGTATTCTATGCTATTAATAATAAAGAAGGAGTAGATCCTATCTTTGTTCCATTCCCTGGGTATCAGAATCTTAATAATAAAGGTGAAGTTATTGCTCCACAAGATAGTAATGGTCTTCCTGATAAGTTTGTTTCTAAATCAAATTCTTCGGGATTTGATGGATCTCTCTTAGAATTTAAAGATTATACTTTTAGTGTTGATCAATTACCTTCATTTAGATCTTACAGAATTAAGATTTTAATGACTTCGGAAAGTCAAGTTTATGTTCCTAGAGTGAAAGATTTACGAGTAATTGCATTAGCTTGATATGAAGTATTACGGAGTAAAAGGGCATGTAGATTTGCTTAGAGAAGCAAATAGTGGTTCTATAGTTAATGCAAATAAACCTGATTACGATCAGTACGTTGCACGACGTGATGCTAAAAAGGCTGAATCTCAAAAAACGGAAAACATTGAAGAGGATCTTTCTAATTTAAAAAATGAAATTAATGAGATCAAATCTTTACTCAAGGAGTTAGTTTCAAATGTCAACTAAGAATTTTACATTTGATCCAGATGCAGGTGTACCATCTGCTGCTGATTTAGCTCTGTACGGTGGAGCGAATTTTAAAAATCATTTTAATGTAACTACTACTTCCAATACGAAGTATGATTTGACAGGATGGACTGGTTCTGCTCAGATGAGAAAAAGTACTAGTGTAGGTTCAACTACAGTGGCCGACGCTACTTTTACGGTAGGTTTTACTAGTGCATATGATGGAAAGTTTTATATTTCTCTAGGAACAACGGCAACCAGAAGTCTTGCAGAAGGAAGATATGAATATAATATTTTAATGACTCCTGAGGTTGAAACTAAATCAGTTCTTGATACTGCTATTGCAGTGGGATCGACAGTAGGAGTTGGAAGTACTGCATTTACGGTTAATTCAATAACAAATGTTGCTGTGGGTGATTCAATAACAGTTGGATCTGCTTTAACAAGTGTTTATATTAATGCTGCTGAATCTTCTGGTGGATTATCTACTGCTTATATTGGAAGTGGTACTACGTCACCATTAGAAGTATTACCAGGAACAGCAGTTACTTTCAATAGAACAGGAAGTGCAACTACTGTTTATAATATGGTAAATGGTAATATACTCGTTTATGCGGGTATTGCTTCGGCACCCTAAATATACTAGAGGATAATTGTATAAATGTCCAAACCAGCATCCCGATCCCAATTTATTGATTACTGTAAGAGACAGTTAGGTGCTCCGGTACTGGAAATTAATGTTGCCGATGAGCAAATAGAAGATATTGTAGATGATGCCCTTCAGTTTTTTCAGGAAAGGCATTTTGATGGAGTAGCACAGACATATTTAAAATATAAAGTAACTCAAGATGATATTGATAGAGGAAAAGGTCCAGGTCAAACAGGAGTAATTGGAATAACTACTTCCAGTGCTACTGCTACGATTAATGGAGCCGAAATACAATTTGACTATGAAGAGAATAGTAATTATCTAGAAATTCCTCCCGCAATTATTGGGTGTACCAAAGTTTTCCATTTTGATGGATCTAATACTATTACTAATAATATGTTTAGTGTTAAGTATCAGTTATTCCTGAATGATATTTACTTCTGGGGTGCCATTGAAATGTTGACTTATGCAATGACTAAGACTTATTTGTCGGACATTGATTTCTTGTTAACTACTCAAAAACAAATAAGATTTAATCAAAGACAAGATCGTTTATATCTGGATATTGATTGGAGTAGTTTATCGGTAGATGATTATTTGATTATTGATTGTTGGAGAGCAATGGATCCCACAGATTATACGAGAGTGTGGAATGATTCTTTCTTAAAACCTTATACTGTTGCTTTGATAAAAAGGCAATGGGGACAAAATTTATTAAAATTTAATGGAGTTAAACTTCCTGGTGGGATTGAGATGAATGGAAGACAAATTTATGATGATGCAGAAAAAGAATTAGAGAGGATTCGCGAGAACATGTCTAACACTTATGAACTTCCACCACTTGATATGATAGGTTAAGGTTATGGCACTTAACCCATATTTTCAACAAGGTTCTAGATCTGAACAGAATTTAGTACAAGATTTAATCAACGAACAGTTGAGGATGTATGGTGTTGAGGTACATTATCTCCCTCGTAAATATGTTAAAGAAGGAACAGTAATAAGAGAAGTAGTTAGATCTAAATTTGATGATGCTTATCCCTTAGAAGCATATTTGGATACTTATGATGGTTATGGAGAGAATCCGGTAATTTTATCAAAATTTGGTATTGAGCAAAAGAATGAGGTAACCCTGACTATTTCAAGAGATAGGTGGGAGACTTATATTGAACCTTTAATGGAGAATGAGGCCGATGTAAAACTTACTACTAGGCCGAAGGAAGGAGATTTAATTTATTTTCCATTCGGTGATCGTTTATTTGAGATTAAGTTTGTAGAACATGAAAAACCTTTCTACCAACTCAAGAAAACTTATGTTTATACTCTGAAATGCGAACTCTTCGTATACGAGGATGAGGTTATTGATACGGGGGTTGATGAGATAGATGATTCTCTAATTGGAGATGATTATGATGGTACAACAGGAGATGGTCTATCAACCATTATTGGACCTACCCAAACTCTGACATTAGTGGGTGTTGGGGTAACAGCAACTGCTGTGACTGGTATTGTTACTGGTGGTATTAGATATATTGAACTTTCCAATCGAGGTGGAGGATATCTTGGTGGTCCAACAGTGGCTATTTCTTCTGCACCTTCAGGTGGTGTAACCGGTATTGCAACCGTCAGATTTATTGCGGGAATGGTAGTATGTAATAAGGGGGTTAACCCAGCAACGAGATCTATTCAAAATGTTGACTTACAAAATGCAGGTGTTGGTTATGCAGTAACTGATCCTCCTACTATTAGTATCTTTGGTAATGGAGGAACTGGTGCTGCGGGAACTGCTGTTGTTAGTAATCAGGGAATTGGTATTGTAACTGTTACAGCTGGTGGTAGTGGATATACTACTAGTCCCACTATTACCTTTACAAATGAGATATTTAAGACTGGTGTTAGTACCGCTGGTGCTGCTGCTACTGCTGTTTTAGATTCTAGTGGAAGTATTACTGCTATTAACATCACTAATGCTGGTATGGGATATAGTACTGCACCAACATTAAACATCACTGGTGCGGGAGTAACATATAGTGGCAATTATCAGTTTAATGAAGAGGTTGTTGGATCTCTAAGTGGAACTACCGCAAGAGTAAGGACTTGGAATGCAGAGACAAATGTGATAGAATTAGCCTCAGTTAGTGGAACATGGACTAGAGGAGAACTGTTAGTGGGACAAACCACTAATGCTGTACATGAAGTAAGGCAGATTGATCTGGATCCAACTGATGATGGATTTGCTGATAATTTAGATATAGAAACAGCGGCGGATGATATTTTGGACTTTACTGAACAGAACCCTTTTGGTACCCCCTAAATAATTGAACCTTATCATGTAACAAATGGCACAGCAATCTATTAAATTTACTATTAGACAAGATGGCACTGTTACCGAAGAGGTGATTGGTGTTGTGGGCCCAGGTTGTGAAAATCTGACCAAACGAATTGAAGAAAGATTGGGTAATGTATTAACCAGAGAACAGAAACCTGCTTATTATCAACAGGTTGTGCAAGATGAATTGGTTGAAGAATACACACACGACTCCGAGGGATGCTAATGTCACACTTTACTTGTATTAAAACTAAAATTAAAGAACGTCCTCAGTTGATTGAAGCCTTGGAGATTATGGGACATGATATTCAAGAGAATAAGCAATTGGTTATTGATAATCCAGATCATGGAGAAGGACATCCAGAATTTGTTGCTGATGTTGCCATAAAGAATGATATTGGGTTTAGGTGGAATAATAATACAAAGACTTATGAATTGGTTGCTGAATTAGATACATGGGACTTAGATGTTCCCGTTAATAGATTTATTGATAAGGTTACGCAGCAATATGCAAGAATGACTCTTCATAATACTGTGAAGGAAGAAGGGTTTGAAGTTGCTGAGGAGTGGGAGATGGAGGACAACTCTATTGAATTGACAGTAACACGGTGGGTATAAATATAATATACCAGGACTATAACCATGTTTGAATATTTTTATAACGAAATTTTGAGGAGAACCATTATATCATTTGGTACTCTTTTTAATGGTATTACTATCAAGCAAGAGGGATCTAATATAAGAGTTCCTTTGGCATATGGTCCTACGCAGAAATTTTTAGCACGTTTAACTCAGACACCAGATTTAAATAAGGCTACGGCAATTACCTTGCCAAGAATGTCTTTTGAATTTACTGGTCTTACTTATGATCCCACTAGGAAGGTTACTACTACTCAACAATTTGTAGTAAAGGATCCTACAGATGGGACGGAATCTAAAAAGGCATATATGCCTGTACCATATAATATGCAATTTGAACTTGCTATTATGTGTAAGTTAAATGATGATGCATTACAAATTACTGAACAGATTTTACCATATTTTCAACCTGCATACAGTGTAAGTGTAAATTTAGTTGGAAGTATTAATGAGAAGAGAGATATTCCTATTGTATTAGAAAATATTACAATGCAGGATGATTATGAGGGAGATTTTGAACAGCGTAGAGTTCTTCTTTATACTCTAAGATTTACTGCAAAGACTTATATGTTTGGTCCTGTTTCTTCTGCTACCGACGATATCGTCAAGAGGGTTCGGGTCAGCTATCTTACTGGTACAGATACTACGAATACTTCCAGAGATCTTACTTATACTGTTACACCAAGAGCAGTTAAGAGTTATGATGGTCCTGTTGTAACTACACTTAATGAGGATGTTAATCTGACTGAAGTAGAAATTGCACTTACTGATGCAACTAATATTGCAGTGGATCAATATATCTACATTGATAGTGAAGAAATGCTTGT
>VTLG01007272.1_pt1 | contig 14077 bp, 14 predicted proteins | sample 4694571 | NCBI WGS metagenome assembly VTLG01 (sample SAMN12604809, study PRJNA352737) | marine metagenome | biome: ENVO:00000447; feature: ENVO:00000209|ENVO:00000569|ENVO:01000036; material: ENVO:00002151; isolation source: viral sequences binned using virsorter ...
TCTTCAGGTGACCCTAGCACAAGTGATTTAGAGGTCGGTGAAGTAGGTATTAATCCAGTACAAAAGAAAATATTTGTAAACAATAGTGGTACTATTGTAGCATTAGGTTCTGCTGATTTTTCAGCAGTTGACCAAGACATTATACCTGATGGTGATGGCACAAGAAATTTAGGTAGTGCTAGTAAAAGATTTGCTGAGTTATTTCTTACAGGTCAAACAATTAATCTTGGTGGTGCTACAATTGATTCAGATGGTACTGGTACCGTATCTGTATCTGCTACAGGTGTTACTTTGCCTGCTGGTTCAAAAGCAGGTGGTAATAAATTAGCAGTTACCGTAACAGGATCAGGTGGTGCTGAACAAGCCGCTCAAGTTGTTGATTTTTTTTCAGCAGCTGGTGGTTTAAGTTCAGCAAATACACAATTTAGTTTTAACGCTACGGTGGATGATAAGTTTGTATTTACAGGTGATAAATCATTTACATTAGCTAACGGTAATTCATTATCAGATAGTAACGTTACACTATTTCAATTTTAATAAATATGAGTAGAGAGAATTATGTCAAGTAAAACACCAATAAGAGCAGTATTTAATGATAGTAACGTTGCTACAGGTTTAGCAGAGTTTCAATCAGGTGAATTTATACCTTTATCACACGGTGGTATAGGAGCTTCTTTGTCTATTGGTTCGGCAGGCCAAGTTTTAAAAGTAAACTCTGGTGCCTCAGCGTTAGAATTTGGTAGTGTTGAAGCTATAGTAAATATAGATGGTGCTACAAATTTAACAAGTAATACTTTAGCGTCTAGTGATTTATTTTTAGTTTCAGATGGTGGCACAGAGGGCAGAGCAACATTATCTCAAATACAAGCTGCTATTAAAGATACAACTGCTACACTTACAAATAAATCTATAAGTGGTTCAGCAAACACATTATCAAATATACCTATTAGCGCTATATCTTTTTCGGGTTCTACTATAACAGGTATTACAAGTTTAACTTCAGGAACGGTTGTAATTTCTGATAGAAACATAAAAACATCTGATAGCACAAATTTAGTTTTAAATGAGGCTGTTGATATATCAAACGCTGGTGCTATAACAGGTGCTTCATTAAATTTATCAGGTAACGCTACTGTTTCTGGTAACTTAACCGTATCAGGTACAACGACTACTTTAGAAACAACAAACTCTGTTATATCAGATAAACTAATTGAATTAGCTACAGGTACATCTGGTACACCATCAGGTGATGTTGGTATTGTAGGTGAGAGAGGTAGTTCAAATAATATATTTTTAGGTTTTGATGAAAGCGCTGATGAGTTTACGGTTGGGACAGGAACATTTACAGGTGCTACAACAGGTGATTTATCAATTACAAAAGGAACATTTTCAAGTGCTGGTAATAGAATATACAATGGTTCAAATTATGTAGCTTTAGTATCGCCGAGTTTAGGTGGCGCTAATGTTACTTTAACTTTACCGGCAAATGATGGTGACACAAATCAAGTTTTAATTACAGATGGTTCAGGCAATTTATCATTTAGTTCAGTATCAGCCGCTTCAGGTGCTGGTTTATCAAATATAGTTGAAGATACATCACCTCAATTAGGTGGCAATTTAGATGTTCAAACAAATGATATAGTATCAACATCAAATAGAAGTATATCAATATTACCAAATGGTAGTGGTAAAGTTCTATTAGATGGTGATGGCAGTTCAGGTGGTGTTGCTGTATCAGATGGATCAATTGATATTTTTACTGGCACAGGTAGTGTATCAAAAGTTAAATTTTATTGTGAGAGTTCAAATGCTCACGCTCAAACTTTACAAGCTCAACCACACTCTGCTAGTAGTTCAGCAGTATTAACTCTACCAATCGCTACAGGTACTTTAATTGGTACAGGTGATTCAGGCACCGTATCAAACACAATGTTAGCTAACAAAACGGTAACAATATCTGACGATAGTTCAACTGCTGTTAGTGTGCCTTTAGGTGGTGGTTTTACAATTTTAGGTGGTTCAGGTATTACAACTGCTCTTAACGGTAGTGAAATGACTATTGCTACAGATGGTGCTGTTGTAACTGAAACATCAACAGATACATTAACTAATAAGTCAATAGACTCAGATAATAATACCATTACAAATCTAGTAAACGCTGATATAAAATCGTCAGCGGCCATAGCCTTTAGTAAAATGGAAAACTTAACAACTGCTAGAGCTTTAGTATCAGACGGAAGTGGTGATGTTTCTGTGAGTGATGTAACATCAACAGAAATTGGTCATTTAGATGGTGTTTCTTCAAATTTACAGACACAATTAGATAATAAAGCTGCTAAATCTTTTGCGATTGCTCAGGCGGTAGCACTTGGATAAATTATTATAAATATACCTGAAAACTAAAGGGATTTAATAATGGCAACACCAGCAAGTAGAGCTAACTTAAAAGAATACGCTTTAAGAGCACTCGGAAAACCAGTTATAGAAATAAACGTAGATGACGACCAGTTAGAAGATAGACTGGATGAGGCGTTACAATATTACGCTCAATATCACTATGACGGTATTCGTAGAACATATTTAAAATATCAATATACACAAGCTGATAAAGATAGAATTACTGCTGATACTTCAGGTGAGACTGCCACTAAAAATAGTGTATCTACTACTTTTACAGAGGGTAATAATTTTTTAGTTGTTCCTGAATCAGTTGTATCTGTAATTAATATTTTTCCATTTTCAGACAAAGGTAATTTAAATTTATTTGACGTAAGATACCAATTAAGATTAAATGACTTGTATGATTTTTCATCTACAAGTATTATAAATTACGATATTGTATTAAGACATTTAGATTTTTTAGATCACGTATTAGTAGGTGAAAAACCATTAAGATTTAATCAACACGATAACAGATTATATATTGATATGGATTGGTCAAATGATTTATCTGTTGGTGAATACATAATTATAGAGTGTTATAGAAAATTAGACCCGTCAACTCATACAGATGTTTTTAATGATATATTTTTAAAAAGATATGTAACTGCTTTATTTAAAAAACAATGGGGAGCTAACTTATCTAAATTTAATGGCGTAACAATGTTAGGTGGAGTTCAACTTAATGGTCAACAAATCTATTCAGAAGCTTTAAGTGATTTAGAAAAACTTGAAGCTGAAATGAGAACAACTTACGAATTAAATCCAGCAATAATGATAGGATAATACCTTATGCCAGTAAATCATTATTTTCAAGGTGGCAATGGTATCGGGTCAGACGCTGAAAAAAGACTTTATGAAAATTTAATTATTGAAGGTCTTAAAATTTACGGCCAAGACGTTTACTATTTACCACGAACACTTGTTAATAGAGACCTAATATTAGGTGAAGATGTAGCGAGCAAATTTAACGCCGCTTATCTAGCCGAAATGTATATGGAAACTACCGAAGGTTTTGCTGGCCAACAAGAAATCATAAACAAATTTGGATTAGAAATTAGAGAAGACACTACTTTTATGGTGTCTAAAAGAAGATGGTTAGATTTAGTTGATGATCCAGGAACGTTAATAGTTTCTGGTAGACCAAACGAAGGCGATATAATTTATATGCCTTTAATGAATAGTTTTTTTGAAATACAATTTGTTGAAGACCAAGAGCCATTTTTCCAATTAGGACAATTACCAGTTTACAAATTAAGATGTACTAGATTTGAATATTCAAGTGAAAGACTTGATACAGGCGTTGCTGATATTGACAAAGCTGAAGACAAATATTCTTTAGATCAACTTGCTCATCAAATGAGTTTAGAAAATGAAGATGGTGCTTTATTGTTAGAGGCTGACGGTGCTGATAGTTCATCTAATTATCTATTATTAGAAAGTTATAATATACAAACTCAATCACCTTATGCTGATAATAATGATTTAGACCAACAAGCTGGTTTTGATACTTCTTCAACGGCTGATGATATATTAGACTTTACAGAAAGAAACCCTTTTGGTGAGGTAGACTTTTAATGTTTGGAAATTATTTTTATAACGAAAGTATGAGAAGAATGACCATAGGTTTTGGTCAAATCTTTAATAACATACAAATTAAAAGAAAGAATGACGCTGGTAAAGTCATACAAACAATACGTGTGCCTTTAGCATATGGGCCAAAAGAAAAGTTTTTAGTTAGATTAGATCAGCAGTCAAGTTTAGATAACAGAGAATTTGCTATAACTTTACCTCGTATGGGTTTTGAAATATCAAGTATAGCATATGACCCTACAAGAAAACTAACAAGAATACAAAAATTTAAACAAGTAAAATCAGGTAAAGAGGGTAAAGTTTTAGACTTTAATTACACGCCGGTACCTTACAATATATCGTATAATTTATTTTCTTTTACAGCTAGTGCTGAGGCAGGTCTTCAAATTATAGAACAAATATTACCATTCTTTCAACCAGACTTTACTGTAACTATAAACGCTATACCAACTTTAAATATAAAAAGAGATATACCAATTATTTTAAATAGTGTTAATTACGAAGACACTTATTCTGGTGATTTTACAACTAGAAGAGCAGTAATTTACACATTAAATTTTACAGCTAAAACCTATCTATTTGGTCCGTCAACATCACAAAAAGTTATTAAAACTGTTCAGACAGATCAATATTCAGATACAGATACAGTAAATAAAGCAAGAGAAAGTCGTATCATAGTTGTGCCTGACCCTACAACGGCCGACGCTGATGATGACTTTGGATTTACTACCACTATTGACTTTTTTGAAGATAGTAAAAAGTATAATGTAACAACAGATAAGGACGAATAAATAGTATAAATACTAATAATAGAGAATCACAATTATGGCCATAAACAGAATTAAAACAGGTGGTATAACAGACGCTACTATTCAAAGTGGTGATATAGCACCAGGTACTATAGCAAACGATAGATTAGCAGGCTCTGTTGCCAATGCTAAACTAGCAAACTCAGCAATTACAATTAATGGTACATCAATTGCCTTAGGAGCAAGTGGCGAGATAGTCGCTGGTACTGACTGGCAAGCATTAACGGTGGCCGATGGCTCAACAACTCTAACAGCCGAAGCAGGAAAAGGATATTTTTTAGATACAAACGCTGGTGTTATAGAGGTATTTTTGCCTACTTCTCCAAGTAGAGGTGACACGGTAGTTTTAGTTGATTACGCCGGTACTTTTTCTACAAATAGAGCTATTGTTAACACAGGTACAAATAATTTAGATAGTACAACTAACAGACAATATAAATTAGTTTCTAATGATACAGTAGCTGAATTTATTTACGTTGACGCTAACAAAGGTTGGATAACAAAAATGTTACAAGCAGCTGGTACAACACCAGATAGTGCTTTAGATACTTTTGGTGGTTATAATAACGAACCACCTGAAATAAAAGCTACAGGCGGAACAATAACCACTTCGGGTGATTATAAAATACACACATTTACAGGTGATGGCACTTTTGCCGTAACTCAATTATCACCTACATCAGCTAGAAATACCGTATCTTATTTGGTAATTGGTGGCGGTGGTGGTACAGGAAGTTCTGGTGGTAATTCTGCTGGAGGTGGTGGTGCTGGTGGATATAGAGAGGGAAGAAATCAACCAGTTGATGGTTATACAGCTTCACCTCTTGTTGCTAATGCTCCTACAAATGCTATAACATTAACTACAAGTCCAGGTTCTTATCCAATCACAGTAGGTGGTGGAGGAACAGGTGCTCCTGGTAATCCAGGTTCTCCTGAAACTCCTGGAACAAACGGATCAAATTCAGTATTTTCAACAATCACAGGTGCTGGCGGTGGTTTTGGAGCAGGAACGCAAGCTCCAGGTAACGGTGGTCCTGGTGGCTCCGGCGGCGGTGGCGGTGGCGGAGGTTTAAATAGACCAGGCGGAACAGGAAATACTCCTCCTGTAAGTCCCGCTCAAGGACAAAATGGTGGATCAAGTCCAACAAGTGGCGGTGACACAAACGGTGGTGGCGGAGGTGGAGCTGGTCAAGCAGGTCAAAATGCTAATCAATCTGTATCAGGTAATGGTGGTAATGGTGTTTCAACAGAAATTACAGGTTCAGCAGTGACTCGAGCAGGTGGTGGCGTTGGCGGTGCTTATACTCCTTCAGGAGATACTATTGGTACAGCTGGCTCAGGTGGTGGTGGAGGATCATCTGCTAATGCTAGAGGTACTGATGGAACAGCAAATACTGGAGGTGGCGGTGGTGGCCCAAGCAGTAATTCTTCCGTGACTGGTTCATCAGGTGGTAAAGGTATTGTTGTTATTAGATACAAATATCAGTAATTTATAAACACCTATATATTACTACTATATTATATGTTATATGATGAATGAAACGTTTATAAAAGAATATAAAATTGATGATAAGACAATTTGTGATAATCTCATAAATTACTTCAAAGAAAATAATCAATACAAATTACCAGGTCACGCTGATAATAAAGTATCATCTAATCATAAAAAATCAACAGATTTATATGTCTATAATGAATCGCAAGATTTAAGAATTAAAAATTATTTAAATACTATGAGTAAATTTTTATTAGAGTATTTAAATTATTACAATTTAGATTCTATTGCTCTAACTAAAGAGCCTTTTAATATTCAACATTATAAACCAGGAGAAGGTTTTTATAGTTGGCATTGTGAAAGATGGAATAATCATAATTTAAAAACTCAAAGAGCTTTTGTTTTTATGACCTATCTAAATGATGTAAAAGATGGAGGCACAGAATTTAAATATCAAAAAAAGAAGTTTCAAGCAAAAAAAGGCCTTACTTTAATATGGCCTACTGATTTTACACATACACATAGAGGTATTATATCTGAAACACAAGAAAAATATATTGCTACAGGTTGGTTTCATTTTGGAACAAAAGATGAAATAGGACACTTAATTTAGAAATGGATATATAGAAGTATGAACCTAAAAAATTATTATTATTACTTTAAATCAGTTTTATCACCAAAATTATGTGATGACATTATAAATTACGGTAAACAACATACAGCACAAATGGCCATAACAGGTGGTGTAAATGAAGAAGACGGAAATTATAAAGCTGATGGTAAATTGAAAAAAAAAGTAATTAATAATATACAAAAGAAAAGAAAATCTGATATTGTTTGGATGAATGATAAATGGATTTACAAAGAAATACAACCATTAATACACGAAGCAAATAGAGAAGCTGGTTGGAATTTTGAATGGGATCATTCAGAGTCTTGTCAATTTACAAAATACGGTGTAGGCCAATATTATGGTTGGCATTGTGATAGTTGGGATGAACCTTATAAAAGAGATAAATTAGAAGACGGAACATATCCAGTGGATCACGGAAAAATTAGAAAGTTATCAGTCACCGTCAGTCTAAATGATCCTGATGAATATGACGGCGGTAATTTAGAATTTGATTTTAGAAATCAAATAGATTGGGAAAGAAATAAAAAAAAGGCTATAAAATCTTGTACTGAAATAAGACCTCGTGGTTCGATCATTGTTTTTCCAAGTTTTGTGTGGCATAGGGTGGCACCAGTTACAAGAGGTACAAGATATTCTTTAGTAATTTGGAATCTGGGGCAACCTTTTAAATAAAATATATATATGGTTATAGGAGAATAAAAAATGGCAATTAAAATAAAAGGTCAAGATCAAAAAGAATTAATGGATACTAGTTACAATTTTAGTACGCCTATTTACCGTATTGAAAAACCAGAGTGGTTATTGCCAGCAATTAAAGCTACAGACAAGTATATAAAAAAATCTGAACAAACAATGCAACAAGAAACTCTAAAAGAAAGAAAAAAGTTTTTAGGTAATAAAGATTACTTAAAAGTAAAAGATCACGGATTAAGTTATCACTCAACATCATTAAATGGTGATCCTGAATTAAAAGAGATGGAGAAATATGTTGGACAAACCTCTTATAATCTTTTAGAAGAATGGGGTTATGATATATCATTGTACACCATATTTTTTACAGAATTTTGGGTACAAGAATTTGCTAAAAATGGTGGTGGCCATCACAGCACTCACGTTCATTGGGATAATCATATATCGGGATTTTATTTTTTAAAGTGTAGTGATAAAACATCTTATCCTATTTTTCACGATCCTAGAGCAGGAGCTATGATGACAAAGTTACCTCATAAGGATAAAAATAAACATAGTCATATGTCAGATATGATACATATTAAGCCTAAGCCAGGAACATTAGTATTTTTTCCTGCTTACGTATCACACGAATTTGCTGTAGATATGGGAGTTGAACCGTTTAGATTTATTCACTTTAATTTACAAGCAGTAAGAAATACAGTTGTTAACACAGCGAAAGGTATGAAATAATGAAAGCAACATTTAAAAAAAATCATTATCTAGTTATAAAAGAAGCGATTGATCCTAAAGTTGCTAATTTTGTATATAACTATTTTACAATGAAAAAACAAGTGGCAAGAACAATGTTTGACACTCGTTTTATATCGCCATTTACAACAGAGTTTGGTGTATGGAATGATGAACAAGTACCAAATACATATTCACATTATGGTGATATAGCTATGGAAACTTTACTATTAGCTGTTCAACCTAAAATGGAAAAACTAACAGGTTTAAAATTAAATCCAACTTATTCGTATGCTAGAATATACAAAAAAGGTGACGTATTACATAGACATAAAGATAGATTTAGTTGTGAAATATCTACAACAATGAATTTAGGTGGTGATGATTGGCCAATTTATTTAGAAAATAAAAAAAATGTTGGTATACCTGATACACTAGGACCTGATGGTAAAAAATATACAGCTAAAAGCACAAATGAAGGTAAAAAAATAACTTTAAAACCTGGCGATATGTTAGTTTATAAAGGTATGATGTTAGAACATTGGCGTGAAGTATTTTTAGGTGAAGATTGTGCTCAAGTATTTTTACATTATAATAATAAAGAATCAAAAGACGCTGATAAAAATATATTTGATAGCCGACCTCATTTAGGTTTACCCCCTTACTTTAAAGGTTTTAAACTTTAATTTCATAAATAGCTATATGAGCAAATTAGAAGAAAAAGTCAACGAAATACTTGGCATTGAAAAAGAAGTAGAAAAGGTAGAAAAAGAATTTAAACCTTTAGTGCCTCGAAAAGAAGATAAACAAAAAGAAGACGTTGATAACGATTACAAATATAGTAGAGAAAATTACTATAATCTAATTGAAAGAGGCCAAGAAGCTATACAAGGTATATTAGATGTAGCAAAAGAAGGCCAACATCCTAGAGCATATGAGGTAGCATTAGCAGGTATTAAAAATGTTGCTGATACCGTTGATAAATTACAAGATTTACAAGCCAAATTAAAAGAATTAAAACAACTACCAAAAACATCTAACGCTAATATTAAAAATGCTTTGTTTGTAGGGTCAACTGCTGAATTACAAAAAATGCTGAATAGAAAAAAAGAAGATGAAAGTATTAAAAGCAAAAACATCACACCCGAAAAAACAGATATTTCAGATTAGCGATCTTAATTACAATCTGTATTACACTAATAATAATTCAAAGTTAGTTAATGGTGCCGAAGATATTTTAGAAGGCGCTGATATGATTGATCCTATTCAAGTTAAAAAATATACTAAATCTAAAACACCAAAATATGGTGCTAGTGGTAAAGTTTATAGAGAAAGAGAATATGGTGTTTGGAAAGGTAATCAAAGAGTTACGGCCGCTGTTAAATTAGGTTACACACATATTGAGGGTATAATAGTATGAGTACAGACGCATATCTAGGTAATCCAAATTTAAAAAAGGTTAATACCCCTGTTGAGTTTACCGAAGAACAAATTTTAGAGTATCAAAAGTGTGCTAAAGACCCTTTGTATTTTATGGAAAAATACATACAAATTGTATCGCTTGATGAAGGATTGATACCTTTTAAGATGTATGATTTTCAAAAGAAAATAGTAAATACAATTCATAATAATAGATTTACAATATGTAAATTACCTAGACAATCAGGTAAATCAACAACAACTATATCTTATCTTTTACATTATGCCTTATTTAATCCTAATTCAAATATAGCTTTACTTGCCAATAAATCATCAACTGCTAGAGATATATTAGGCAGACTACAATTAGCATATGAAAATTTACCAAAATGGCTACAACAAGGTGTTATAAACTGGAACAAAGGTAATATAGAATTAGAAAACAAATCAACTATTGTGGCGGCTGCTACATCTTCAAGTGCTATTCGAGGTGGTTCTTACAATATTATATTTTTAGATGAGTTTGCTTTTGTACCTACTAACATTGCCGAAATGTTTTTTAGTTCAGTTTATCCTACAATATCTGCTGGTCAAAAAACAAAAATGATTATTGTATCTACGCCTTATGGTATGAACCAATTTTATAAGTTATGGATTGACGCTGAAAATAAAAGAAACGATTACATACCGATTGAGGTTCATTGGTCAGAGGTGCCAGGTAGAGATGAAGAATGGAAAGAAATGACCATTAGAAATACTAGTGAGGAACAATTTCAACAAGAGTTTGAGTGTGAGTTTTTAGGATCAGTTAACACATTAATTAGCCCTGCTAAAATTAAAACAATGGCTTACTTAAATCCCATTAAAACATCTGGCAGTATAGAAATGTTTGAAGCACCAATAAAAGGCCATACTTATGTGGCTACGGTTGATGTGTCCAGAGGTGTAGATAAAGATTACTCAGCTTTTGTGGTATTTGACGTTACAAAAATGCCTTTTAAAGTTGTGGCCATATATAAGAATAATGAGATAAAACCTTTTGTCTTTCCTAATGTTATTGAACAAGTTTGTAAAGGTTATAATCACGCTCACATATTAACAGAGGTAAATGACATAGGACAACAAATAGCTGAGGCGTTACAATTTGAAATAGAGTATGATAATCTATTGATGACTACACAAAAAGGCCGAGCTGGTCAAGTTTTAGGTGCTATGTTTAGTGGTCGTGGTTCATCTATGGGTGTTCGTATGACAAAACAAATTAAAAGAATAGGTTGTGCTAATATTAAAACACTAATTGAAGGTGATAAACTACATATTAATTCATTTAAGATCATAGAGGAGATGTCCACTTTTGCTAAAAGAGGCCAAAGTTGGCAGGCCGAAGATGGGGCAAATGATGACTTAATGATGTGTTTAGTTATGTTTGGTTGGTTGTCTAATCAGCCATATTTTAAAGAGTTGACTAATACAAACGCCAGACTTAAAATGTATCAGGAACAACAGAATTTAATAGAACAAGATATAGCACCGTTTGGTTTTTTAGATGATGGTATAAATGAACACGAAGAAACAACCGTTGATGAATACGGAGACGTATGGCACCCCGTAGTCAGAAAAGGTATGTAATTTAAGGTTATTATAAATATCTACAAGATGACATTTGACTATGGACGTATGAATAATACGAATTTTGAATACTATAAACAAGGTAAATTAGCTAATTTAAGAGGAGAATAAACCTATGGCATTTCAAGTATCACCAGGTGTTCTCGTACAAGAAAGAGATTTAACAAGAATTATACCGGCAGTATCAACAAGTATTGGTGCTTTTGCTGGTGAGTTCAGAAAAGGGCCTTTAGATGAGGTCGTTTCTATCTCTAGTGAAGCAGAATTAGTTGACACGTTTGGAAAACCCGACGCTAATAACTTCGAGCATTTTTTCAGCGCAGCCAACTTCTTAGCTTACTCTAACTCGTTAAGAGTAGTACGAGCTACCCAAACATCACACGCTAATGCTAACGACTCCGGCTCTAGTTTCTTAATCAAAAATATAGATGATTATGACGCTAACTATGCTGGTGGCGAAATCTTTGGCGGTGCTAACTATGTTGCTAAAACAGCAGGTGCTCACGGAAATAACTTACTTGTATCTACTTGTCCAAGTGCTACAGCTTACTCACAAGAATTGGCCTCAGGAAACTCTGTAAATGGAGCAGGTGCTGTCGGCGACACAACTATTACGGTTGATGACGTTGATTTAGCTTCAAACGTAATTAATGTTGGAGATATTATCCAATTTTCAAGTACGGCTGCTACAACAGATTTTGATGACGGTGAATTTTATAGAGTAACTGCTGTAAACACAGGAACAAATGTTGTTACTTTTGTACAACATCCAAGAGGTTCAGGTGGTCTAAAACGTATAGTTGCTGACAATAGCAGAATCAAAAGAAGATGGAGATATTATGACGCCGTTGACGGCGGTGCTCCAGGAACATCAAAGTTTGTATCTGATAGATCAGGTGCGAATGACGAAATACATATCGTAATCGTTGACGAAGACGGTGGTATTACAGGTGTACCAGGACAAATATTAGAATCATTTTCTAAATTATCAAAAGCGGCAGACGCTAAAACTCCACAAGGAGACACAAACTACCTACCAACTGTGTTAAGAAATCAATCTCAACACGTTTATTGGGTAGACTGGCCAACGGCTGGTACTAACTGGGGTTCAAACGCTTCTGGCGTAACATTTACAGCAGTTGACACACCAACTCTAGCTTCACTTTCAGGTGGTGCTGACGGTTCAACAGTAACAGACGGACAACTTCAAACAGCGTTTGAAAAGTTCCAAGACGCTGATACGGTTGATGTTGGTTTAATTATTGCTGGTCCAAGTGGCTCAACAGCACACATTGACAATCTTATTACTATTGCGGAAAATAGAAAAGATTGTATAGTGTTTGCTTCACCACAAAGATCAGATGTAGTAAATGTGACCAATTCAAACACACAAACAAATAACGTAATAGACTTCTTTGATAACATTAGATCGTCTTCATATGTTGTTTTTGACTCAGGTTATAAACAATGTTATGATAGATTTAATGATGTCTTTAGATTTGTGCCTTTAAATGGAGACACAGCTGGTCTAGCAGCTAGAACGGATTTGGTAGCAGATCCTTTCTTTTCACCTGCTGGATTTAACAGAGGTGTTGTAAGAGGAGCAGTAAAACTTGCTTACAATCCAACTAAAACACAAAGAGATGACTTATATCAAGCAAGAGTAAATCCTGTGGCAACTTTCCCAGGACAAGGTACGGTTTTATTCGGTGACAAAACTGGATTAACTTCACCATCTGCTTTTGATAGAATCAACGTAAGAAGATTGTTTATTACACTAGAAAAAGCAATATCAACAGCTGCTAAATTTCAATTGTTTGAGTTTAATGATGAGTTTACTAGAGCAAACTTTAGAAACATCATTGAGCCATTCCTAAGAGAAATACAAGGCAGACGTGGTCTTACTGACTTTTTAGTTGTTTGTGATGACACTAACAATACAGGTGATGTAATTGATAGAAATGAATTTGTAGCAGAAATCTTTGTGAAACCTGCTAGAAGTATCAACTTTATCACATTATCATTTGTAGCAACCAGAACAGGAGTGGCCTTTGAAGAGGTCGCTGGCTAATAGTAGAGAGGAATAAAATATGCCAAATATTAATGACTTCAAAGCTAAACTTGCTGGCGGCGGCGCAAGAGCCAATCAGTTTAAGGTTACAATGCCTTTTCCTGGTTACGCACAAGTTGGTGGCGAAATAGAAGACCTAGCATTTTTATGTAGATCAACAATTATCCCTTCTATGTCTGTTCCGTCTTTTAACGTTCCGTTTAGAGGCAGATCAATTAAAATAGCAGGTGATAGAACAATCGGCGACTGGAATGTCACGGTTTATAACGATACAAATTTCAAATTAAGAAACGCATTTGAAAGATGGCAAAACGGTATAAACAATATGACAGATAACGAAGGATTAACTAATCCTGTTGATTATCAAGTTGACGCTTTTGTTGATCATTTAGATAGAAATGGTAATACAGTAAAATCATATACATTAAGAGGGCTATTTCCAACGGATATAGCTGCGATTGATTTGAGTTATGATGAACAAACTGCTATCGAAGAATTTTCGGTAACATTTGCTTATCAATACTTTGAAAGTAATACAACTACTTAATTTTAATGAGGGTGGCCTGGTC
>VTLG01013538.1_pt1 | contig 14072 bp, 20 predicted proteins | sample 4694571 | NCBI WGS metagenome assembly VTLG01 (sample SAMN12604809, study PRJNA352737) | marine metagenome | biome: ENVO:00000447; feature: ENVO:00000209|ENVO:00000569|ENVO:01000036; material: ENVO:00002151; isolation source: viral sequences binned using virsorter ...
AGCACGTAAGAAGGCGTTCACTCTGGCGTAGGCCCATTGGTCTGCGGAGGTCACTCCGGGCCGCACTGATGCCGGGTTGTTGTTGTAAGCACCGACGCCTCTTCTGAAGACAGCGGCAAGCATGCGAAGGTTGACTCGCTTTGATTTTGTGTCGCCGTGTTTGTCGTTGTGTTCTTCGACTTTGCGTTTGAGGCCTTCGGTGACTGATTGGCTGAGTTGTTTGGCGAGTTGGTCTCGTTTGCGTTCTGCCCATTCCATAGCGCGCATCCGATTGGTAGAGGTGATGTCTCCGCCCCATGCGAGCCATGCCCATTGTCCGGCGGTCATTGGTCCGTCGCCCCTGAGGTAGGCAGCGGCTCGTGGCGATTGGAGATCTGATTTGTGGCGTGCGAACCATGCAGCCATTCTCATGATCTTGTTTTCGCTGGCTTCGCCGTTTGCGAGGAGGCGTGTCTCTCGGAGTGTCTTGTCTGTGACTCCGCCGCCTTTGCGTTCGATGTTGTCGAGTGCTCGTTGGGCGTTGGCTGCTATGTAGTCAGGGACTGCGACCATGCCGTGATTCTAGTCGGTAGAAACTTTTTGAGAAATATCCCATTCTGGGTTGCAAGGGGTGCCCCTGTGTGTATAATGGTTTCAACAGCAAACACCGGAACCGAGGAGGCTCCAAATGAATAAAATCACCAGCACTCGCAACGCAATCAAAGACGCTGACTACTTCGGCGATTCTTGCAGCCGCATCCACACCGCTGACATGAAGGTCACCACTTTCACTGATGGAGATGGCGATGCAGCAAAAATCGTTAGCGGCGTCATCACCTCACCGATTGGCTCCATTCACTTGAACAACCAGATTCGTGAGGAAAGCGTCCGGACTTCGGCAAGCTTTCACGAAGATGCCTACCTTATGGGCGGCTCTTCAGAGGTTTCCACCACTAGCTCTTCCGTCTTCAGTGGCCGCACGAAAACAATGGCAGTAACTATCAGCGAAGGCGACGAGTCTCCGTTGGGTAATGGCTCAGACATGAAATTGTTCTTAAGCCCCGAAACCGCTCGCAAAATGGCAGAAGCAATCTTGGCTCAACTTGAAGCAGACGAGGGGGTGCAAGCCTGATCAACATCAAAGGAACAACCGAACGGGCCGCTCCTCCGGGGGCGGCCTTTTCGCGTCACCCGGACTCGTTGATCATTTTGCAGCGGGGGCATTGAATCCTCCACGGCGCTGTAACCATGAGCGCCAGCTTCTTCACGCAATTAGCGCACCGCACTTCGACTCGTGTTTCCCGCTCATGCTCAGGTGTTCGCCGTACTTCTCCGTAGGCGTCTTTTACGTGAGGACTCTCAGGGTCTGGTAGTTGCATGAGAAGACCGCTCTCTCCTGTCCATCACGTTCGAGGTAGAAGGGCGACTGGAGTCCGGTGGCGCGCAGGTAGTAAACACCTGAGAGCGACTCGTTATCGATCTTCTGCATTTGCTTGTAGATGTCTTCCGCCAAAGCGGAGGCATCTGCGTAGGCTGCTGCTCTGACGATGACTTGTGCTCTTGGTCTTGTGTAGGCAGGGAGCGTTGAGCCGCCCATCGCATCGACTGCGGCAAGGCCAGAGCTTTCGAGGATCGCTACGCAAGTGTCGGGAGTGTCTGGGAGTCGGCCCAGCATGAGGTTCGTTCCGAGTGTCAGCGTTACTGTGGTCACGTTTGCTGCGAGGTAGGTTCCGATCTCTGGTAGGAAGGCCACGGTTATCCCTTCAACAATCGCCAGCCGGCGTTGATCAGTCTGTCTCTAAAACCTGAAGGCCATTCTTCGGTTTCACGATCAAACGGGTACTCCAGATATTTCGGGCCACCGTTCGTTCGGTCTCCGGGATTGGTTGGGCCACTTCCTTGGCGTCCACCGACTTTGCGTCGACCGGGTGGCTTGGGTGGATGGAACAGATCGAAGTTCTCATGCTGCACAATTGCGTAGGGTGCGCTTGGTCCGCCGTAGCTGATTGAGGCCACGTATCGGTCGCCGCTTTTTTTGACGTTTTCGATATTCTGGCTGGCTCTCAGTTGGCCTTCATCTTCAGGGACCATTTCGTCTGCTTCGCTTGCGATGTGTTGGATCGCTGCTTGCAGTGCTTGCCTGATTGCGCGGTCAGTGTCGATCTCGTATTCCTCTAGGCGTCGTATGACGTCATCAAGACCTTCTTCTTTGATCTGGAATGGTCCCCTGTCCACATCATCCTCGCTTCGATTTGCTGCCCACATAGACGATCTGAGCGACTTGTCCGAGCGGGTCTCGCTTGGTGTTCACTCTGACGATGGGGCGTGTATCTGAAATCGGGGCAGGGAGCGTGATTTGTCCTGTCACGTCCACGTCGATTGTCGCATTTGGTATGTATGCGATGTAGTCGACATCGATGAGGTTCTCGTCGGCGTTGCGGCGAGCTTCTTCAACTCGAATGATGTAGGCGTCGTAGGTTGTCGCTCCGCCTGAGTAGGTGCGTTCGCCGTAGTTGTTGACCGTTGACGTTGTGCGGATCTGCACAGTGTCGGGTGTCATGTTCACTTTGAGATCGGTCATGAACTGCTGCGATTGCGCCGCCATCAGTTAGCTCCGGCACCGAAGTTAGCGATTACGTCGTTTGCTCCGCCGCGGCTGTTTGTGAATTGGCCACGTGAGAAGTATGGCTGCACGATGTCGCTGTTGTCTTCATCGATTTCTTTGTCGGAGACGCTTATGCCGCCGGCGTACGGAGTTGGCGTGTTGCCTTCTCGGGATGCCTGAGCGTATAAAAGTTTGGCTTGCTCCCGAGCGTTGGTCGCCTTCTGGTACATATCGACCTTCAGATCGCCCACGCTTTGATCTGCGAGCCTGCTGAACTTTGAGGCTATGGCAACCATCACCCGATATGAAACCTCGTAGAGAGCCGTTGTGGCGGTATCAGATCCAGTGACCTGATTGTTGGTCCATGCGATTTCCTCATCGTTGATGAGTTGATCGTTGGTGTCCGTGTCTCCAGTTAGGAATCGGATCGCGTCGCGTGCATTAGTTGCCGGATCGCCAGAGTAAGTCCACGTCATGACAAGGTTGTGACTGAGCCGGTGAGGGTGCCTCCGCCGCCTACATCAATGTAGAGGCCAGTGGTGAAAGCGATTCCTGTCGGGATGCTGAGATTCTCAATTCCGCCAGAGGCGAGAGAAATTGCAGCGATCTTGGTGCCGGCTGCGCTGGTGTTGTCATAGATGTCTATCGTCTTGACGTCACTAGCCGATGCGAAACATCCGCCGTAGAAGACTCCATCGCCGGTCACGACTTGTTGGTCTGCGCCGGTGAGAGCAGTGGCGCTAGGTGCGAGTGCGGTTATTTGACTTGCCATTTTCAGTCCTTAAGAAGAGATAGAGGGCCGGGTCGGAAGTGCCGACCCGACCCTCTGTGTGTTGGTGCCTAAGGTGGGATTAGGCCGCTACACAGTTGCTCAGGAAGTACCCAAGCGCAGATGAGACGATCTTCGTGTCCCATGCTGCTTCTATTTCGATGCGGTCAGCCTTTTCGGCTTCCATGCGGAAGCGGCTAATCGCTGATGAGGTGCCAAGTCCGGCGCTGATGCCGTTCCAGACCATCGTGTAACCAGCGGATGGTTGCATGAGGCCGGGGTTCTCTGGCGTGTAGCAGACGAGTGCGTCTCTGTCACCGATTTGGCTGTAGGAAGCGGTTGCTCCTTCAGCGGCGGTGTTGTAGACGCCGGCCATTACGAGTACTCGGTCCACGTTGAACAAGCGGGCGAGAAGATCCTCGCTCACTGAGTCCACTGAGGTGTACTTGATCCGGTCGACTATGTCTGCGTTGTCCATGAGGGCGCTGAACACTTTGTAGCTCATGATGACCGTGTTTGGCACGTAGCCAGTGTCGGTCAGCACAGCGTTCTTCGCAGTCTCAACGTCCGCTATGGGAGTTGAGTTTGCAGCGCTCCAAAGGGTGCCGGGTGTTACATCGTTGCTCCAGATGCCGGTTGTGAAAGCGGCTGAGGCCCATTCGACTTCTTGACGGATCAGCATTTGCTGGGTCAGGAAGCGAGTGGCATCCATGTCTGGGTCGAGTGGTGCGTCCGAGTTGGCACGTACCTGATCGCCGATGTCTTTGTGTAGTGCGTAAACCTCAGCAGAGTAAGTCGCTGTGGAAAGGCTGTAGCCGGTGCCGGCGGATTGTGTTCCGTCTGCTCGTAGCTGAACCTGATCACGGAAGAAGTCAGCTTGCGAGTACGTGAAGTACTTGTCGCTTTGCTTCTGCACGCTTACCTGTGGGAATGCACGAGAGGCTACGAATGCGTAGGCCTCTTGCATGTACGCGACCGACATATTTGTCAGGATCGCATCTACATGCACGTCACTTACTGTTGGTTGTGGCATTTAAGTCAATCCTCCTACGACGCTCTGCCGGATGAAATGTTGATGAGCGCAGTGAAGTTTTCGCCAGCGCTTGCCGCTCCGATTGCTTGACCGATGGTGTAGACCGTCGTGTCACTTCCGGCGGCGATTGCGTCGGCCTGTCCATCAGCGGAGGTGCCGAGAAGGTTGCCAGCGGCAATGGTGCCGTCAGCGACAATCTTGGATACTCCCATGATGCAGATCTCTGCAACTTCACCGGATTCGGGCTTGTTGAGCAAGACGCCGATTGGTACGTCAGTGATTGCTGAGCAGACATTTACTGTCGTGGCGGAGGCAAGTTTCACGATGTGATATTGCTTCGCTGACAGATCTGCCGCAGCTTTCAGCGTACCGATCTTCATCTGGCCTTCTGTGTAAGCAGCCATTTATCAGCCTCGCTTTTCGTTGAGGTAGTCGTTGTATAGTTCAGGGTTGCGTTCGGTGATGAGCGCTATGCCCTTCGCCACGGATGTGGCTTCACCAGAATCGACGAGAGCTTGTGCAGCTTTCTCGATCCGTCCGAAGGCATCCATCGCTCCGTCTTCGTCACCCTCGGCTCCAAGCTCGGTGAATACACCAGCTTCGGAAAGGGCCACGCTTGACGCGCTGAGGATTGCTTCGACTTCTTTCGCAACCTCTTGATCGGCGGCACGAAGGCGCACTAAGACCTTAGCGAAATCGACAGGATTCAAGCCCGGAAGAATTGCCCACTGGTGAGCAGCGCTAGCTGCTTTCTCCAGTTCCCGTTCCTCAATGAGTTCACGGTGGGCTTCTTTAGCCAGTTCCAGTTCTTTCCGCAGGTCTGTTAGTTCCTTCTGCACCTCTGTCTCGTCGGGGCCGTCAACGGATGCGGCGACTGGGGTTGCTTCTACTTGTTCAGCAGGTGCTACCTCGGTTGCTTCTTCTGTTGCTTCCTCGACTTCTGGAGTGGCATTGAGTTCCACAGTGTTCTCCTGTGAGTCGGGTTCGATTATCTGATTGAGGGCGGTGTCGAGATCGTCCTCTGATTTCATCACCATCCAGCCTTCGTGCAGGTGCGCGGGATGATCCACGCCTGACGTTTCTTTGATGGTGAGTTCTGTCAGCTTGGTCGCTTTCGCCATGCCGCCTCCTGTCAGATAAGTCGCATGGTAGTCGCGTTGGTGCGGCTACCTCATGTATGTCTGGTTTTTTGGTTTTTAAGAAATTTGAGAAATACCCTCTTTTGTGTTGCAAGGGGTACCCCTGTTATGTATGATGGGGGCATGGCAGCAGCACCCTTTCACAGCATCAAGGCCCAGATCGCCGTTGCCGATTCCATCCTCTGGGTCATCCGAGTTCTAGGAGAACTGGTATGAAACTCACAAACAAGCAAAAAGAAGCGCTGGTCTTTGAAATCATGGGTGGCGTTACAAACAGGCTTCTCAGCAACCAAGAGAGCGGCTGCTGGTCTCCTGAACTAGAAGAACTTGCTTCCACCGAGGAAGGCGTGAACGCCATCCGGATGCAGGCAGCCCAATGGATGATGAAACTTCCCGGCAAGGTCTGGCACATAGATCTTCCTGAGCCTTGGGAACAGGACGCATAATGGCTAGAGCAGTTTGGGTAGACAGCGAAGGCAACCGGTACCACCGGCACCTCGAATCAGTCACCAAGAAATGCCGAGCCAGCGGCACCCGGATTCTGGTTCGGCGAGTTCACGACATTGATGGCGTGAAGGCCGAGGCGGTTTGTTTGGACCACGGCAAATACGCCAGCTTTCACTCTATGGAGAATGCTCTCTATCATTCTTCGAGTCCATCATGGTGTGAGTTCTGCTGCCATAAGGTCTGGGATCACTGCGGCGCCGACTGCGTATCGGAGGATCACTATCCGTGGAAAGCCTGCACGCTAGACAAAACATCTGGCGATCCTGAGAATAATGGCGACTTGTTCTTCAGTGGCGATTGGTTGTTTGACGCAGAAGAGAGGGAGATTGGGAGGCGTTATCGATACGAAAAAATTTAGGATCTGCGGCGTAGCCGCTCTTCCAGCACCCGCCATGTTTGCTGTGCATGGCGGGTGCCTTTGTTATTAGGTTCGTCTAGTTGGCTTTGCCTGCGAGCGTAAGCACGAGTTGCGTCGCGTGGTCTCGGGACTCGTGGGACTTTCATGTGAATCCTTCGATGGCTGCTTGTTCCACAATGTCGAGGTGGAGGTTGATGATGCCTTCCTTGGTGTTGATGATTGAGGCGTCATCGATCAGGTTTGGTGGCACCAGTTCATCGAAGCGTTCTATGATCGCTCGATCTTCCAGTGCGTATTCTGGTCCGAAGTCGTCGGTGACTCGGAGTGGTTGTATCGCTCGGCGTTTCTGTGCGACGTCGTATAGCTCTGTCCAGTACTCGTTGATTTCCATTTCCCACGGGTTAGTGCCGTGGCGTGATGTTCGGAGCACTGATCCGATCTCGTCCACTGTTTGTGCGATTGTTCCGTTCGCCCATTCCATGACGCCGACTATGACTTCGTCATCGATTTCGTTGGTGAGGATGTTCCATGCGTAGCCGGACTCTTCGAGTTCTGGGATCATCTTGTTGTCGACTGAGTCTCGTACCAGATTCCCTCTGCCGTCTTTGAGGCTGGCAAATGTGAAGCGGCGCTGTGCGACATCGAGAAAGAATTCGATTGCTTCATCTTGGGTGGCTATCTCGCCGCCAGTTCTGCTGAGGATCTTGTCTGCGAGTTCGTCAGGTGCCATAGCTTTCTGGCCCGGTTCAGCGAACACTCCACGTCGCCTCATCCGCACCTTTTGTTTCTCTGGGATGTCCCAGTACCAGTCCCATTCACCGCCGACTGGTTCTCCTGTTGCCACGTCGATTCGGACTCGGCCTTGCGCTGGATCTCTCACCCATTTGACTTTGGGTGGTCTAGCCAGAACGCCGCTCACATCCATATCGACATCTGTGAGGCGTTCGAGGTCGCCTGTGACTTGATCGAATTGTTGCTGAGCCGTTTTTCGTGATTGTTCTCGGAGTTCTTTGATGAGTGCTGTTCCTTCGGCGCGCACTTCTTCACTGATTTCGGTCACGGCTTCTGTGGTGGCCGGCGCAGAGAGGAGCGGTTCGGCGGGCGGGGTTACTGGTCCGGAGTCGATTGTTTCTAATGCTGCGAGTCTGGCTTCTCGTGCTCTGAGTTGAGCTTCGGCTTGCGCGAATCCTTGCTGTCCTTGTGGTCCGGTTCTGCCGCCGACAGGGATTTCGCCGGGTTCAAAGTTTGCGTAGCCGAGGCGACCGTGTCCTCGTTGTGGGAAGTATTCTTTTAGGCGCATCAGTTCGTCTTTGTCGTAGTTGCTGAATTTGCCGAACACGGATTCGTATTGGGCGCCCCAGTATCTGACTGGTACTTCTTTGAGGCCGAGGTCTTCTGCCACGGCGATTCTGTGTGCGCCGCTCATGATTCGCATTGAGCCGTCGGGGTAGGTGGATACGTCGATGGGGTAGCCGATGCCTTGCTCTTGGATTGATTGGTAGAGACCCATTTCTTTTGATTGTTCGAGTTTCATGGGTTTGACTTCGTCGAGCCAGTCTGCCCGTGATGACGAGTCGGGCCAGTCTCGGAAGTTTCCACGGGCGAGTTCTTCGCCGGTCATGGTGTTTGGGAAATCGTCCGCTGTCCATTTGTAGTCGGCTTTACCTCCGAGTGGTCCGCGAAGCTCACCGAAGTCGATTTTTTCGTTTTGGCGGATCAGCGCCATGCCTTTTGTGTTGATGCCGAGGAGGGGATCTACGTCACCCATTGGTCCGCCGGCTCCGGGTTGGCCGACCAGCACGCCGGGTGTGCCAACCACACCGGGACTTGGGAGCAGGTCTTCGAGTTTGGCTCCTGTGAATCTGATCTGTGGTCGGAACTGGATCGGGTCGTTTGGTTGCGTTCCACCGAAAGTGGTAGGTGTTCCGTAGGTCGCTGGGTCAGGCAGCATTCTGATTGTGCAGCGGCAGTTCGGGTGAGCCGGTGGTGCTTGTCCCGGTGCGCCGAAGGATTCTTTTATGCCGACTGTGACTCCGCTGAGCGGAACGCAAACAGGGCAAACATCGAAGCGGGACGTCACCCATTGTTTTCTGGCGAGTGTGGGATTGACGAGGCCTTGATCGGCGGCGTCGATCATGCCCATCAGGCGTCCTTGGTTGGAGGCGCGCATCATTTCTGTGCGTGCGATTGTGCGGGCACGAGAGTTGCGGAGTTTGGTGCCGTAGGTGTCGGCGTATTTTTTGAGTTGCCGTGGGGTCATGGTTGGGTTCTGTTCCATGATTTTTTGGCAGCGGTTGTAGACCGCCATTGCGTATCGGTTCGTGAGGCCTCTTGTGGCGTCACCGAAGATGTTCGCTGCTCCTGCGAGTCCTGTGGGTGTTCCTCTTGGGGCGGGCATGTCGTTGAGGAGTTGTATGAGGCGGTTGCTTGTTTGTGGGCGGGTGAGGCCGTCTTTGTATGCCTGTGCGACTACGTTGCGGACTGCGGTGATCTGGGAGTCCACCATGTCTGTCACCATGTTGGCTGCTGACATGGTGGCGTAGGAAATCGCAGAGGTGGATGCTCGATTGAATTGCAGCGAGCTTGCCCATTCCGACGGGGTCTCTGCTTTTTCGAGTGTGGCCCAGTCTGCTGCCACGTTGCGTTTGATTGCGTTAAAGATCGCAGAGCCTGACTGGTCAAACTGAAACACTGTCAGGTCGCTCAGGTATTGCTGGTACTCGGTGATGCTTTCAGCGATTGGCGTTGCTACGTCGGTTGTGACTGGCGCTATGAATTGATCTTCGATGATGCTGTTCGGTATCGCAGCGAAGGCTTGTAGCACTGCGTCGTAGTAGTCTCGCTCGTTTTTCGTGAGGCGAGTATCGCCGATTGGGCGATGTGCTGGTTGTCCCGGTTTCCGTTGTCTGGAAATTGGGAACCGTTCGGCCTTTTTGACCCCGATGGTTACTTGTACCGGGTTTCGGCTCACACTTCTTCAGCCATGACTCGGGGAAGGCCTGCGGCTTCTCGGAGGTAGCCTTCGAGTTCTTCGTCTGGGAAGAGTGGCGCTCCGGCTCCGGCGAGTTGCTGGATGAATGCGCCGAGTGCGGTGAGGTCGATGTTGTCTGGCGATTGGAAGTTGATCGATGGTGTCTTGGAAATGTCGAAGCCGTTTATCCTCATGAGGCGTGGTAAGCCATGAGAGTTGAACACTTCACTGATTGCGCGCAGCCATGCTGAGAGCGAGTCGAGGAAGAGTTGAATCTTTGAGACTGAGAGCGCTTGGGTTCCTGTCGCTTGATGGCCGAGCAGGATGAAGTCGGCGAGGATCGACATGGCGATGCGTTGGTCGTAGCGTTGGATGATTGCGTTCGTATCAAACTGGCGGCGTCCTCCTGTTGAGAGGAGCTTCAGGTCGTAGGCGAGTCCACCGGTGTCGGGGTCGTAGGCGAGTGGGAAGACGATGCCTTCTTGTTCGTCACGTTTGATGTTTCGGACTAGTTCTTTGATGGCGTTGAGTGCTGAGGTTTCAGCACTGGTGGCGTTGTCGCTGAGGAGTTGTGGTGGGACCATTGCGACTGGTAGTCCGGCGAGGTCTCGTTCGATTCCGATTGCTTCGATTTCTTGGATCTTGGTTTTGTAGTACCACGAGACGAATGCGTTTCTGAGAACTGAGCGGCCTCTCGGGTCGTTGTATTTGGTGGTAGTGCGAAACAGCATCATTTTTTCGATTGGGATGAAGACGTTGTTTCGTCCGAATGTTTCACCGAGTACTTGTTGTTGTGTGACGCCGTTGATGCCGCCGTTGGCGTCGATGTCCCAGTCGTAGATTGTGGACTGGCCTCTGATGGGTAGTTTCTTCCAGCCGATTCTGCCGTCGTTGTATCTGGAGGGTGCCTCGGCGTCTGGTCCTTCTCGGCGCTTGTACACGATTTCGTGGACTGAGAAGCCGTAGGTGAGGAATGAGAGGATCGAGGAGAGTGTGTCGTCCCATGATTGGCTCATGTCTTGCATGCATTCGGCGACGAAGGCGGCGTAGTCGAGAGCTTCTTCGTCGTTGGTGTCGGATGCGTCGACTGACCATTCGACTGTTCTCATGAGCATTTCGACTGCGTGGAGGATGGCTCCGACTACGGGATCGTTGTCTGCCATCTCTCGGTAGTTGGCGACTCCTTGTCGGCCTTGGAGTTGGCGTAAGAAGTCTTCTTGTACTTTGCCTCCGTATTGGACGAGGCCTGATGTGCCGACTTCCATGAAGTCTGTGGAGCTTGGTTTGGCCTTGCCGATTGTGCGTGCGTATCCGTCGTCAGCCATGCTGCCTCCATTACAGAATGATTGCGATCCTAGTGTGTTGGGCTTTGGTGGGTATGTACCTTCATGCGTTCGTAATAAATGGGCTTCAAAGATTTTTGAGAAATATCTTGTTTTGGTGTTGCTAGTGGTACCCCTTCGTGTATAGTGGTTCTTAACAGCAACAGACCTCAGGAGGTCACCATGCCTACAGATTTCTCAACACTTCGAGCCGACTGCCGAGATAAAGGATGGCCAACGGATCATCCTTACTGGACAGCCACCAGCAGCGCTCCAGCTACACCACAACCATTAGCCATCAGCTTGTCAGCAGAGCAGGCAGCGTACATGGAGAAGTACTTGCCGATTGCAAGAGCACAATCAGACGCAAACATCAAGGCACTTCTGGCTGAAGCCCGCACCGGAAACAAGGCCTAAGTGATCACCATGAATATCCCAGCAAACAAATCCACAAACCCCACCTTCATTGTTCGGCTCACTCACACCGATGAGGAGCACGCCATCAAAGCAGTAGCCAAGATGATCGTCGAACAACAAGACCCCACCATCAACCAGACCGGATTCGACAAGGCTTGTTTCTCACCTCCCACCTCGCGTCAACTTTGGGAAGCGCAGCAGTTCAAAGGCGTAGTTGTCACTGGCAATGCCAAGGGGTACCGCACCGCAGCGAATCTGTACACCTTCGATGTTGAGGTTGAGCATGACCCCAAGGTCGACAGCGACTTCGTTCGCACTCGGTTTGCCACTCGCAGCTACATGGCTCACGACGTGACTCCTCATCGCTGGAGCATGGAAGGCGGCGCCTGATCATGGCTAGCACTATTTATCTCCGCACCTTCTTCAAAGAGAAAGGGTTGAGCGATCGGCTCTATGAGGTTGAGGATCAAAACGGCGACGTGCATTTGATCTGGACCGAGATGGTGCTTGACCATATCTTCGCTGCTGGGGAAGCCGAGCAGGATCAGATTGCTGGCATCCTCCGGCGCATCGATTTTCATAATGGTGATGTGCATCACTTCTTGGCGCACTTGGCTACGGGCCTTGCTCATAATTTCGTCAGCCGAGAAAGGAGCGATAGTTCTCCTAGTTAGGAAGGTCGGCTATTTGTCGAGGCGGGAAAAATATTTTTGAGAAATGTTCCACTCTGTGTTGCAAGGGGTATCCCTGCCTGCTATAGTTTATTTAACAGCAACCACCGGAACCGTAGGAGGAACCGAAAATGTCAGTTAAAAGAGGATCAGCAACAGTAACAGTAAAGCGGATGGATGAACTGAATCTTGGAGATCGCATACTGATGACCGATGATTTCATAACACCAGACTTCGAAGGCGAAGCCCGAGTAGTCACAGTCCACGCTTTGGAACTTGAAGGCAACGACGATGTCTGCGTCAAGATATGGGAGCGAGGCTGCCCTGAATTCAGTTCTTCAGTAGGTAACGAGGTAATAGTTCTGAACTTCGTTTAATCAAAACCCACGAATGATTGAGCCGCCCTTCGGGGCGGTTCTTTCTTTTTACGGTTGAGGTATCTGGTCGCCTTTGTTGGCGTGCCAGTCAGCGTGGCGTGCCATCCACACTCCATGAGCGTCGGTGCGTTCATCGAGTCGTTGTGTGCGTTCATCGATTGAGCGAAGTAGCACTGTTGTCTCTGAGTGAGCTTGTGTGTTCTCGCGTCGCATCGCCGTAGCCAGAACTGTGAAGCCGCCGGTCACGAGTGCAGCGGTTACCGCTCCGATCGCAGCGATGGCGTCCGTCACCTTTTGCCGCCCTCATAAATTTCGGCGTGTCCCACATCGACCAGAACATCATTCAAACAGTAACCGTCAACGCCGACAACTCGGCCCAACACTCGGCCAAACTTTCCACGCTTATCGAGACTGGTCTGGATCACGATCGCTTCCTGAGCTTCACACCAATCAACGACATAATCTTTCGCAGCGAGGCCACGTGCTTTTTCTGCTTTGTCTCTTGTGCGGCTCTCAGGTGTGTTGATCCCGAGGAGGCGTATGCGTGCTTGGTATTGAATCGAGAATCCGAGATCGAGTGTGACGTCGATTGTGTCTCCGTCGACTACCCGTTCGACTGTGGCAGCGTATTCGTACATCAGGTTCCATCGCTTTCGGTTGTTTCGTCGCTGATGGTGAGTCGGTACCATCCGGCGTTGTTGCCGTTGTAGACAGTTCCTTCCACAGCGTAGTCGCCGGGTTCCATGAATCGATCTATTTCGCTGTCCCAGCTATCTGATACGTTGTCGATGACTGGTGTCGGTCCTGAGTCCCAGCCGATTTGATCGTTCGGGAATTCGTCGGGGTCGGTTGCGTCGGCTGGTGGATTCGTGCAGTCGGTGTAGTTCTCTCCGGGTTCGGTACCGCAGTCTCTGCCTCCATCGTCATCTGATTCGATGAATGTGCCTCTGGTGTATTCGCTTGTGTCTCCTGTGTGATCGCCCACGTCGGAGTCGTTGTCTTCGTAGAGGTAGATGTAAGGATCACCGAACTGGCTTGTCTGGTTGAAGTCTTGATGGCGCAGGTTTGTTTCGGCTCGTATCACGATGCGTCGGCGTTCCCCTGTGACTGTTGTGTCGTCTGGGACTGTGAATTGCACCACTTCGCGTTGGTTGCGGTTCTGTGGTGAGTCGACGATGCACCAGTCTCCGAACCCGGTCCAGCCGCCTTGATCGCAGGACGCCGGTATCCATGTTTCGGTGCTGGTGCTGCTGGTGTTTACCACTGTTGGGTCGCCCACTGTGGTTGTTGTTTCGGTTTGGCCGTAGCTGATGTCGCCACCGCAGCTTCCGTTGCCGTAGCCGTCGTCGTAGCACCACCACGAATCGTGGACCATGCGTTGGCTGGAGATGGTGCTGATGGTTTCTGTTTCTGTTGTGGTGACTGTTGTCGTGACTTGTTGATACCAGTGGCCGTCATTGTCGTTGTGGTAAAGCAGCGAGGTGACTGTCGTGCTTTCAGTTGTATCTGTTTCGCTGCTTGTCTGATCCGGCAGCACTTGCATATAAGAGCTACCGCCGCCGTTCCATGATGGTTGTGGTGGCGGTTCTTCTATTACTGGTTCTTGATCTGGGAGTTCGGGGGTGACTTCGGGGGGTTCTCCGGGGTTGAGTAGTTCTTCAGGGGTATCCACTTCGATGGATGGTTCCTCTTGCTCTTCGCCTTCTCCCAGCGGCGTTTCTGGATCTTGTTCATCATCTTCATCCTCAGAGTTGGCGTCAGATTCATCGTCGGTCGCAGGTAGCTCAGGTTCGAGTTCGTTGTCATCGGGCGGCCAGTCATCGTCTTCCTCTCCAGTGTCCCATTCGGGCAGTGTTATGTCGGGTATATCGAGCCATGTTTCTTCGTCGTCTTCGATCCACCAGTCGTCGCCGTCTTCGTCTGG
>VTLG01011778.1_pt1 | contig 14068 bp, 15 predicted proteins | sample 4694571 | NCBI WGS metagenome assembly VTLG01 (sample SAMN12604809, study PRJNA352737) | marine metagenome | biome: ENVO:00000447; feature: ENVO:00000209|ENVO:00000569|ENVO:01000036; material: ENVO:00002151; isolation source: viral sequences binned using virsorter ...
CCATCAACTTCCTCATTCGCAGTTGGTGTTTCCTCTTTCTGTTCATTTATATTCTCCTTTAAATCATCTTCCATATTTGTATTTTCTAGTTCTGCTGGAAGTTCTTCTAAATTATTTTCTGGTATTTCTTCTCTTATTTCTTGTAATGTTTCTGGCTCATTTTGTATTTCGTTTACAGATTCAATTTGTATGTCATTTATTTCTGGCAAATTATCTGGCATTTGTATATCAGGCATTTCTATAATTGGCATATCTGTCAAATCTGGCATATCTATTTCTGGCATATTATTATCAACAGGAACATCTGCTCCTGTGTCTACAAGTACAGGCATTTCATTATTCATTCTAATGTCAGCCATATCAGAGTGCATTTGGTCTGCTCTAATATCAGAAATAATAGATATTTGTGGAGATAGATTTGCAATTTGCATATCATCTGGCATTTGCATATCAATTATGCCACTTGAAAGCGTATCTACAATAGAAACACTATCAAGACCACCAATAATGCTCTCTGGTGCTGTTATTTGCGTAATTTCGTTAATTTCTGTTGTTTGGGCTATAACTAGGTCAGCTAGTGTTAATGATAGGCTTAAATCGTCTATAATTGAGCCAAATTGACCAGTTTTATTTCCAGTATCAGCGCCAAAAACATTAACATCAATAATTGTTTCATTTATGTGAAAATCATTATCTAAATTAATTGTGAATGTAGATGTAATCGTTCCATCATTATAATCGCTAGTAAAATTATAATTTAATGTTTCTTCTTGTGTTTTGGTTTTAAATGTTATTGTTGTATTTACAGGGTCAAGATTATTTGCTGTGCCTGTAGTTGTACACCATAAATCTCCTTCATTATTACACCCAATAGATAAAATACTTCCATGCACTTGAGAAACATATTTTTCATCTGAAACAATATTATCTAAATTTATAGTTTGTGATATAGACCCGCCATCTGAACTGCTAAATCTTACTGACTTTGATATGCCACCAGAATAAGTATTATTATCATAATCAACATTTCCATTTAATTCCCAGCCATCAGTCTGGTTATCAAAAGAGCCATTATTTAGGATATTTGTTGTTTCCGTTGCTTTGACTTTTTGAGTTACTGAAATTAGAAATGTTATAGTCAGTACCAAGATAATCAGGATATCGGATAATTTGTCCATAATTGTTTATGTACCCCATCATTTTATAATGTTTAATTGCTTCTTTTCCTATTAGAGCCTTTTTTCCGTTCCAGATACTGCATGGCGTTCCACTATGAAGCATAGCAGACCAGACTTCTTTACTACCAGCACAGAGTACAGATATCGAAGCGACTTTTAAACCAGCTTTACTTAAAGAATTCGATAATGCTCTGCGCTCACAATTCCAATCTGTGAAAGTTGTTCCTGTAGATATACCAACTACGGAAGTTTGTACTGCTCCCACAACAGGAAACGAACAAATCATTTGAGAATAGGATTGTACTCCAGCTGGTATTGCAGATGGGACAGGTTGATTTTTGTAGTTAACCGTAGAATCAGCGCCATACGCATTTATTGACGCCCAAATTAAAGCAATCATCATTACAGCTAAAAAAATTACAAAACCTCGACGCATGAGAAAGATACTCCGTATAAACTAATATGATTTGCACTCCAAGTCAGCTCATTGTTGGTCATTCTCATAACGCATTTAGGACTAGCATAAGTTACTGTTGCGTTGTTTGCTAAAGTAGCAGATAAAGGTGGCTCAATAGTTAGCGTGGCTTCTCCACTTCCATCACTTGCAACATCAGCAATTATCATATGCAGTTTGCTGGTTGCTCCAGAATTAAATTGTACATAATCACCTTTTTTAAATAGTTGTGATTCAGATGTGTCAGCGCCATCTATTGTTATGTCATAAGCACCTACAGCAAAGTCAGCACTAACAGCAACAGTATTTCCTATTGTTCCTCTTACTGTTTTTGCGTCTGGGTCGCCCATTAAAAAAGTTCCAAACTGCCCTTGCAGTTGCATAAAAAAAGATTGCCATTCAACAGCTTGTTCTCTAGTCATGGGTGGCAAAGTAGCAGTAGCTGACCATCTGCACCCTGTAAATTTATGAACTTGTTGACTGTATGTAAACGGAGATGAATTGACAGAAACTGCTCTTGATATACTCCATTCACTGCGTATAAAGTTTGGAGTGCTAGGCATAGCGATTGGATAAGTAGCTTCTGCCATTTATGCACCAAAATCCTTCGCAAATCTGCCACCACGCAATCTTGCGTCTTGTATGGCACTCATTGTACTTTCTTGTATTGCTGGAAGTAAGTTCATTACTTCGGCTCGAACTGTTTGCGATACACCTGTAGCAAAATTTAAATTCTGCTCTATAACTATTGGTTGTTCTTTGTTCATAGAATTAACTTGACTATTGTTTAAAATATTTCCAGAAGTTTTTGGTACAAACATTTCTGCTCCTCTTTCGCCTACCATATACGGCATATTTGGATTTACGCTACCACCACCAGCTAATCCTAGAAAAGGATTTGGAGAGTTTAAACCACCCAATATCATATTAGTATTTGTTAATCCACTTGCACTACCAAATATCATAGAGCCTGTTGGCTCATTTTCAGCATTTGCTATAAATGTACTTGTTGCACTTGCTGTTCCAATAGCTGTTGGTGCTGATATTCCAAATGAAGCATTAATTGAATCTAATAAGGGTTTTATAATATAAAGTTGAATAATTAATTCTGCTACTTGCTGTAGAACACTTCTAAATATATCAACCATATTATCTTTAAAATCTCTACCGCTAACAACAGCTTTACCTAATGCTTTAGCAACTTCATCTCCAATTTTTTTAAAACTATCTTGAACTTCTTTTAATTGTAATTGTTTTTTATCGAACGCTTCTCCCTCTATTTTTGCAATTCTATCCATTTGCAGTTGTGCCATTTGCGCTCTAATCTGATATTGCTCTAATGTTAGTTCTGTTATTTTTTCTTCTTCTACTTTTATATCTCTTATTCTTCTTGCTTCTTCCCCACCAAATCCAGCGTCTTGCAACATATCAGTAAAAGTTTTCCTAGACGGCATGGTTAAAAATGTTCTTCCTATGTCGCCCTGTTGTTGCGTCAACATTCTGTGTAAAAGAATAAACTCCCCAATAATTGGTATAAAAGTTACAAGTTCTTTAAGTTTTTCTATCCAGTCATCATATTGTGATATCAAATATGTGATACCAGCTACAATAGAAACGCCAACTATGACTTTCCAGAATAATGGATTTAATAAGACGGCTGAGTTTACAAGTCCCATCGCAACTGCTAATTGCGTCATAGCAACTGCTGTACTTGCAATAACACTAGCTAATTGCATAGCCACAAAAGCATTAAAAGATAACATTATTAAATCAAAATTTTCTTTTACAAATACTAATGCTTCTCCTAAATCTTCTCCAATAGATTTACCAAGAGCAACAATGTCATCTCTATTTTTTTGTAACATTTCATTGAATTCTTTTAATGAATTTCCTAGCTCAACAAAAAAACCCTCTGCTATTGCTATTGTAAATGCTTGTAAAGTGTCCATAATCATTGAGAATGTTCCCTCTACAGTATCAGCCATTTGTTCTGTTGCTTTACCAAATTTTCCATTACCAGAAAAAACTGCTTCAAATGCTTTACCAGCTCCCTCTACAGTATCAACCATCATTCCTGTATCTCGGATTATTTGTGATATACCTTTTTCTCTAAAAATATCAGCAGAAGCTAGACCCCCAGCAAAAACTCTTTGAATTTGACTAGCTGTAGTTCTAAAATCAAGACCAGCAATAACAGCAACATTACCTGTTATTTCCATAATATCTCTTAAATGTTCTGCGTCTTTTGCTACAACAGCAAGTGAGCCACTACCAGCTTGAATTTGGTCTAAAGAAAAAGGTACAGTACCAGCATATTCAATTAATTGTTTAAATGCTTTATTGCCTTCTTCAACAGAGCCAAAAAGATTGTTAAATCTAATTTCTAAACCTTGAATTTCAACACCTGTTTTTATGATACTTCTTAATGCTAAAGTACCAAACGCAACAGCAAAAATAGAGCCAAATTTTAAAATGCTTCCTCTTATTTTTGTGAGAGTATTATTGACACCTTTTAAAGCGCCAGACATATTTTTTGAAGCAAGAGAAACTTGCTTATTAGCTTGAGCCATACCTTTTTTTAAATCAGAAAGGTCAGCTTCAATTTTTACTACCAGCTTGTCTAGTTCAGTTGCCATTAGTCGTCAGGGTGTAACTCCATTAAATTATCTAGTTCTTCTCTGCTCATTGGTTTTTCTTTCTTGCCACCATTGAACTCTGAAAATCCCTTAATAGCAAATGTGATTTCTGGAACACTACTATCCCAAAAATCTTTAGGTGTCATTCCTATCATTCCAACACATACCTCAAACCACCTTTGTATTGGCAATTTTGCGTCTTTGTCTAGCTTACTTCCTCGCTTTTTTTTTCTTCTACATCATCATCTGGAACATTCAAAGCAAGAGTTAAAAGCTCAGAACACATAGTAACTGCCTGTACTAATCCTATCCCAGATATTAACTTTTTAACATCTTTTTCTTTTATATCATTTCCACCAGCCCTAATTGCTAAAGTAATAAGTTGTATCATTTGCGTAAGAGTAAGTTTTGCTTCTGATAAGCTATTTGCGATAAATAATATTGATATGCCTAGTGTTTGCTCTATTCTTACAATCGTGTCAACGGACATTCTTGCTTTATATTCTACATCATTACTAAACTGTAGTATTTTTTCCGACTTTAGAGGATTTATGCTCATTGTTGTTCTCCGTATTAGTTAAAATTACAATTATTTCATCTCTGTCGCCAAGATTCTTTGCATAGCTGATTGTGTATGATTTCTTGTCGATTTTAATTATATCTGTATCTTTAAAATTTTTGTAATATGGTATTTCTATTTCAACATTATTTTTTTGCATGTTGACTTGTGCGTCTAATTTTTTAGAGCCTATTTCTATTGCTTTAAGTTCCCACATTATGCTCTCCCAATATCTATTGCTTGTATTGTAAGTGTGCCACTAGCAGATGTTCTAATTGCGCTTATAAAATATCCTGTCGGTATAGCTACAAATGTTTCTTCACCGATACCAAGCGCCATATCATTTGCAGTTGCGTCTGTGCCTGACGCTGGATTTATACTTATATGACAAGCTGTTGTTGCGCATAATCTTACAAGTCCACTAGGGATTGTTAGCGCAGATGTTGTTGCTGAACTGTCTGTATACGCTAAAGCAGTATTATTAATTACTTGATAAATCATAATTATCTCCTAATTAAACGGTTGCTATTGTTACGCCACCAGATGATTCAAAACTCATAGTGTATGTTACTTCGCCATTATAACTTCCAGAATACTCCATAGAAGTGACTTGAAAAGCACCTGTAAAAGTATTGAAATCTGGCACTAGGAATTGATAGTTTTTAAAAGTTGACGCATTAAAATTTGTCAATATTGTCTGCTCACTTGCAGAATCAGTAAAAACTCCAGAGCCACTAATGCTAAATGATTTAATTCCAGCGTCAGCTAACAATGTTCTATTTCTTGATGAATCTTTATTAGTTACATCTATTGTTTCAGCATTTATTGCTATGCTTGTATCACGCAACCCAGCAATCGTTGTAAAAGCTTCTGGACTTCCAGCGTTTCCAACTTTTACCAGCAAGTCGCTACCCTTTTGAACTGCCATATTTATCTCCTAAAAATTTAATTATCGTACACAATCACACTCAAAGTTATCACACCATGTCTAGTAATTCCATCATTTTCTGTTAGCGTTATTACATTACGAACTTGACTAACTACCATATCTGCACCACTAACACTATAAGTAGCGTCGTGAAATAAGTTATATACTCTTTCCATAGCTTCTTTTATTTCTTTTTTTCCTCTATATTGCGACCAAACTTCTATATCTATCGTGTATTCGTTGCCGTCTAAAGTTTTTGTTCCTCTGTTAATAGCTGATTCATTACCTATTACAACATAAGGATAGCTTGTATCTTGTGGCACATTATCAAATATTTTGTTATTGCCAATTATGCCATCTAATGTAGAATCACCATTTAATGTGCTGTAAACTATAGTTTGTAAATCAAAAGAGTGGTATCCCATTATTTAATTCTAACTCCTTTAGCTGGTTTAGGAAGTGAACGCTTTATACTTATATCACTTGCAATAGCTTCTGCATATTGTTCTGTGTTTTTAAATGCTTCTGACGCTTCTCCCATAAATGGTCTAGCTTCGTGAAAAATACCTTCTTCTAAACCTCTAGCATAAAATACATTTGTTTGCACCGAAGCAGAATGTTTATCACCATTTCTAAATGGCATAGCTCTCATGACATGAATGCTGTTAATTAATCTGCCTGTGTCTATAGCTGGTGGATAACCAGCTTTAGATGGATAGTGCATTTTATTACCTCGTGGACTGCCTTTTGTTGTATCTGTTTGCGTGTTTTTCATGCCAAGCAATACTTGATTTCTTAAATGATTTGCAACTCTGTCCAAATGGCGTTGGGTATTTCTGTCATATAGCTCTATGCCTTCTGCAACTTGTTTTTTTATGCTACTTGTTACTTTTATTTGCATTGGCATTATGTAGCCACTCCTTCTGTTGCTTGAATAATTTGATATTTTTCTTTGCCCTCAAAAAGAGAACGAATACTTTGAATATTAAATGTAAGTGAGTTGTAACTAATTCTGTGCTTGGTTGTAACTGATGAAAGATATCTAATAGTAAAAGTATAGCTATCTGTTGTTCTTACTTGGTCGCCAAACATATTTTCTTGACCAGAATTATTTATTACTTCAGCCCATACTGTTGCAAGAGTGCTGTAGCTCGTAGCTTGACCACCACCTGAATCAGTAGCTCCACCCAGCGTCTGAATTACTATTTTGTTTCTCATTGAGCCTATCATTAACCAAATAATCCCCCAAATTGAGCTACGCCACGATATGGGTGAACGCCCACATCTTTTAATCTGTATGCTTCTAATAATTGTGTTGCACTTGTTGGAGCTAACACTCTTTTGCCATCTAGCAAATCACCTCTATGTTCAAACAAATAGGCCGAATACGCCAAACATGCTGACTTTATGTCGTATGGAATGGCTGTGGTTGCGCCATATCCAGCCACATATTTAATTTCTATACCATTGGCTACTCTTAATGATGATGGATAACTTGCTCCCTTTCTTAGCACTATTTTTGCTGGAACACTTGCAATATCTAAATAATAATTTGATGTAGCAAAAGTAGAAGCGTTATCAGAATCATCATAATATTTTATATGCGTAACACTTGTAACAGGACTTTTTGGCAAGGCAATACTTCTTTTATAAACATGACTGTCATAACCTGTATAAAATCCCTCATGGATTGGGATATCATAATCATATACTGAATCAATAAATAAATTATAAGTTACTGTTGTTAGCGTTCTACCTGTATATTCTTTCGCCCAGTTATGCACAGCCCTTTCTATCAATGCAACAACCGTATCGTCATCTGAGGAATCTATTTTGTTCCATGCTTTAATTTCAGCTTGAGTTACTGCGTATGCTGTTTCTGCTGTGTGAACTTTTAATCCAGCCATTTAATTTCTCCTAATCTGCGTCTGCAATAGTGTTTCCAGCATTTACCCATGCAATTATAGCTTGATAGTCTGTATTTTCTGCATTAAGCGGAACATATACAGTTTGACCGTCTATTGTAGCAACAATATTTACATTTCCAGAGCCAATAAAACCTTGTTGATATTTGGCTGATGTTACAATTTTATAATCTATTCCAATTTGCATAAATATATTCTCCTAAAAATCTGCACTTAAATCTAATGAGGCACTACCACTTTGTATTAAAGTTATTGGGTCTTTTGCTGTCATTGATGTAACATTTGTTGTTGCGTCAAATTCAGCTACATTCTCGTCAAGATATGTAGCACTAAACGCTGTGGTTGTTGGTTGAATACTATTAGAAACAAAATAATTAAAAGTACCGTTGTGTACTGCTGTTGGTGCTGTTCTCATTTGTGTTTGCAATAACATCTTTGCTCTTGCATATGTATTGTTTGCATTAGCTATTCCAACTAAAGGCGGTTGTGTATATTTTTGAAAGTACCTTTGACATCTTGAAAATGCTTGATGATATGTTTCGTGCTGAAATGCTGGAACTGTTGAAGATGTAAATGAGCCAACTTCCCATTGAACGCCTGTAATAAAAAAATTATCACTTGTGCTACCACCTAAATTCAATGTTCCATTATATGTTTTATTTGCTGTAACACTTGCCCAAGATGATGGTACTCCACCACCAGCATTATTGCTTCCTGTATTTAAAGCAAACTGTATTCTAATCCCCTCTGTATTATCATTTGGTATAGCGTTTGATGTATTACCAGCAAAAGTAATTACTTTTTTTTCCCATGTATTAGAGCTTGAAATTGTTACAAGCTGTCCTATGTGATATGCTTCTTCCATTCTTAAATTAACTTGAAATGTGCCTGTTTTATTTGACTTGACCCAAAAGGCAAGTGTAGTTGTTTCTGCGTCTGATGTTCCATATTTTAATTGGTGTACATCAAATCCCTCAAAATGTTGGTTAAATATACATAAATCAGTAGCACCTAAACTTGCGTCTGCTGTAGTATTTTGTATCTTCATAGACTTGCTTAATCCAGAGCCTGATGGAATAGATGTGTCTTGACTTGCTGTCCATACCCAATCACCAGCAAAATCACATCTCCATCTATCTAAAACTTGTACTCCATTAGAAGTTATACCTGTAACTGTTCCTCTTTGATTTATCATAAATTCGCCATTATAAATTATAGGTAAAGCATTTTGTCTTAAAGAATCTCCACCTACATCTGCAAAAGATAAAGTTCCAGAGCCATTAGTAACTATGCCCTGATTAGCAGTGCCATCTGCTGTAGGTAATACCCAAATTTTATCACCTGTTAATGCTGGTGCTTCAAAACCAACATAGTTCGCACCTTCATAAAATCTTAATTCATTGTTTGAGCCACCAATAGATAAGTTTCCAGCAGTTGTTAATGCACCACCATCTGCAATACTTAATGCGTCATCTCCATCAGTAAATTCAATTAATGCTGTTCTTACGGAATCAGATTTAAAATATTCTACGGTGTCGTTGGTTTGGTCTAATTCTGCAATCGTAATAAATGCGTCATTATCTTCATTTCTTATTTGCAATAAATTGCTCGTGGTATTGTAAAAAAGTTGGTTTGCAAAAGTCGTTGATGGTGCTGAACTTCCTGAACTTGTACTAGCCAATGCTTGTAAAGCTGAATTTATATCTGCTCTCGTATTAGGAAAGGTTTGGTTTGCTATGGTAAAATCGTTTTGGCTCATTTTAAACTCCTAAATAATGTTAAATGTACTCTAATTGTTAGCTAGATTCAAGATATCCGTACCCTTTAGCTACAAAATCGAATGTACGGTCTACAACTGCGCCACCAGAATTTTTAAATTTAATAGTAAATCCTGTTTCTGACTTACTGCTTAATTCATAAAAATCACCTGTTGCTAAATTACTTGCGCTAATACCTAATCCTTGTAAATCTTTAAATGCTGGACTAAATGTTATCGCCTTCCCACCACTTGCTGTGGTACTTGCTGTATTTGCTACTGCTACAGTTCTGTCTGGCATATCAATCGTAGCAGATAAAGCAGATATAGCTGGTGTTGAATCAGCATTAGTGGTTGTTAATTTTACTCTTAGTTTTATATATCTGGCTTTGTAATCGCCCAAAATATAATCAGCAAAATCTGAATAAGTAGAATTATCATTAGAGGTCGAGATTTGGATTTTAGCGTCTACATCATCTTGTTCGGTATAGCTACCATCAAAATTACCTTCTTGGCTGTCAAATAATCCCTCAAAGCTGTCAAACAAGCTGTTAGCATTAAATCTAGTGCTGGTCATTGATGTGGTTACTTGAGAATTATAGATAGCACCTAAATCTATTGGATTGGTACTAAACTCATAAAATCCGTCTAAATTACTAGACACTTCCCCGCCATCATCAAAGTTGCCTAAAGCAGAATCAAAGTTTCCTGTATGGTCATCAAATAATTCACCTAAAACTATTTGCAAATAATTAACTCCATCTCTTGCTACGACTTCAGTATCTGTTTTTGTACCAGCAAAACCTGTTGACTGTGTTGTGCTAGTAACAGCATTAAAATTATCAGCAATTTGATTTCTTATAACTATTTTTTTTGTTGATGTCTCTGATGTTAGGCCTAATACATCAACAGCTTTTATCATATAAGTTCCTGTTTGCGCTGGTAGTGATATTTGGTTAGTTGCCATACTAATATAGTTTGCGACTATCGTTGCACCAGCATAAACTTGACTTGTTATTGCTGGAGTATGCCTAATTATATAATGCGATAAATCTAGTTCTTCATTTGCTGTCCAAGAACATACTGCTAAATTATTAACAATGTTTACAGAAAAATCTGCTACATTTGCTGGTGGTGCAGTTTTACCAACCACTTCATGTGTTGCAGTTGCGTAACTAGACGCAACATTAAATGCGTTTATTGCTCTTGCTCTCACTTCATAAGTCATACCATCTTCTGCGTCTTTAATTTCAAACTTTAATGAACTGCCTACCGTTTTTGCTCTACCTAAAGATGTATATTCAGTATCTGTAGCAGTATTTCTGTATTCAATTTCTAATTCATTGGTTGTACCCTGACTAGAAGATATTTTTATTAATAAAATTGTTGATACAGTTCCAGAATATGCTCTTAAAATATCAGATAATTCTATTGATGGTGCGCTTACAGTTTCTGCCGTAGGCAAATTTGTATTGTTTGATATAAAGTCAGATTCTTCTGCATTCCAATCCCATACATCAGGTGATGTTTCCTGTAAAATTAAATCAACGCCCATATCTTCTGTGCTAAAACTCCAATCTGCTACTTGAAATATTTTTGAAGAAAAACCTAGTCTTGCGTTCGTTATATTAACTGTATCGCCAACCTGTAATTTAAACGCTGTCATTTTCATTGGAGCTTGTAACACCATCTGTTCTCTGTTTTTGTTTAATACAACTTTTGCTATTCTTTGTGCCATAGTAGATGATATTGTAAACGGCAAATCCACATTTCCAAATATACTTGCGCCACCATCTGCTGTAACAAAAGTGCTGTTTGTTACCATAGGATAATCTGCTGGTTGCCAATTAGATTCTTCGCTTGTAAAAACTCCTTTAACAGTATTAAAAGTATCACGCCTAGATTGTTTTGTTTGTATGCTTATATCTCCTCGTATATCATCTTCGTCAAGTGTAATTGTTGGTGCTACATATTTTCCACCTGCTAAATAAAAAGTTCCGTTTGTGTAACTTAATACACCAAGCATACTTCCAATTAATTCATCTATAATATTCATTGGGCTGACATTACTAAAAACAACGCCATTACAGGCGTATCTTTTTTCAGTTCCACCAGCAGATAAAGTAATATTTTCATCACATATATTTGCTAATGTAGTAAAAGATGTTGTATCAATATTAGCAGTTGGCGTTGCTAATCCAAATCTTGTATCTGTTAAATAATCAAACAAAACTAATGCTGGGTTTGTAGAAAAAGCTGTAGAGCCTGTTCTAAAATCAAATAATTTTTTACCTTTTATTTCAGCAGATATATTTGGTATGCCGTTTGGAAAAGTGTCTGCGTCATATTTTAATTGTACATATAAATATGTTATTCCTGAAAGCATATGGTCGTTAGTCCATTGTGGAACAGCAGATACTAAATCAGCGTCTGCTTGTTGCGTATCAGCTCCTAAATGTTGTTTTATTAAAACTGTTAATGATGATGAATCAGTAAATGTTTGCGTTGCAACAATCGCATATTCCGTTGTTGTGGTTGTACCAGCTAAAAAAGGTTTTGGCGTATTTGGATTATCTCTATATGGTGTTATTCTTCCTGTAGCTCCAAATGCACCAGCAAAAGATATTGATGTTGCTTGAACATCTGTTTGCAATCCGCCAGATATTGTTACTGCTAATGTATGCCTTGCGCCACTTGCTGAAGAACTACCACCAGAAGATATGGCGTAACTTACTCCATTTATGTTTAATGTATCTGATGTGGATATAGTAAACGCTACATCAGAAACTAATGTAATTGATGTAATACCTTTTTTAATGCCTTTACCATCAACAACTCTACTGCCACCAAAAGGCATTGATGTGTTAAACGGCATAGATACATATTCAGAAACTACTAATGACCTTGTTTTATTTGTAAATCTTGATTCTTTTGCGTACTTGCTTGGACTTGTTACTTTGTATTGAGTTAATCCGTTGCTATCTGTTCCAGCACTTCCTAGCGTTAATTCTTCATCATTAAAATAAACTTTTTCTATGCTTTGTGATTCGTGAGAAGCAAGTTGAACAATCATATGTAAATTTTGATTATTGTTTGTTGATTCCATAAACAGTATTGCGCCAGATTTTTTTGTTAATCCGTAAACTGTATCTCTTGATACCAATGGTTGCTTAACCATTCGAGTTCTATCATTTAACTGTTGTCCTAAACTTGCCTTTTTATCTTCACCAAAAACTTTGGAAAGGCCTAGACTTACAACAGAAGTAAGCGCAGAAGAAACTAATGCTTTTACAAAACCAGCTTTGCTAAAACTAGCTAAACCACCACCAATACCACCCATAGACTGTGGCAAATACAACTGCCCTGTATATATTGCTGTAGCCATTATTGCTAATTTTACAACTTTACTTCCCATGTATGTAATGTTCCTTTGTTGTTATTTCTTTAATTATTACTTCATTATTTTTTAAGCGTTGCCATTTAACTTTTCTCCCTACGCCTAGCAATCTTGAAAAATATTTTTTGCTCCAATTAACTATTTCATGCGCATTACTTATAGCTACTACATCAACTTTCCATATAATATTACCACTATTCCAAGCAGTATTTCTAATTACATTTGTTTTAATAAAATATTCTTCTTCTAATTCATTTAAGTATGCCCAATTAGAAAAACCAATTATTTTGTTATTTTTTAGATGTATTTTGTATTGACCTAGTTTTATAGACGGTAATATATGTTGATATATTTCTAAAGGCGTGTTTTCTTTGTATTCAGGGTGTTGTTTATATAAATTAACAATGGCGTGTATATTTATCATTCATCTAGTACCACCACCCCAAACAATATTTTTATCCTGTAAGTCATCAACAAATTCAAGTCCTTTATCGTTTGGGAAAAAAAATTTTTGGTCTTGGTCTGTGTATCTAAAATCTATGGGTTGTTCTAATGCTATTAGTTTATTTTCTAAATTAAAAGTAATAGTTGAGCTTTCCCCACCGTCTGAAATTACAACAGTATCAACATTTCCAGAAAAACTTAAATAAGGTGTATCAACAATAGCAATAGCATTACTTGTATTTGTTAACACGCCAAAATAAACATTTACTACAATGCCTTGCTGTGTTTGCGTTAATGATGTTGAAAGAATATCTGAATTTAATCCGCCTACTTGAATATTTAAACCTGTTGCTTTTGTTTCTGCTGATTCTGCAACATCACTTATATCAAGTAAATTTCCTAATCCTAAATAAGTTTGCGCATTTATAGAAAACTCACCATATCCTGTCCATACTCTTAATGGTTGCGTATATAAAAATTCTACAGCATAAAATGGTCTAGTTTGACTGCTTGATAATTGCGTAGAAAAATCGCTTCCAATAGTTCTAGCCATAATTTACCTACTTTGCTTTTTTAGTAGTTTTCTTTTTTACAATTTTTTTCTTTGTTTCTTTCGGTGTATCAATTTTGACTTCTATTGCAAAGTTATTGTTTACAAAATTTTTGCCAATTTCAACTTTCCAATCTGCGTCGCAATCTATAATTTCGTTATTTTTATAAATTCTAGTAGCGTTACCAGACATATTACTTGACGCTTCAATATCTTTTAACATTTTAATTTTCATACTTAT
>VTLG01016970.1_pt1 | contig 14066 bp, 20 predicted proteins | sample 4694571 | NCBI WGS metagenome assembly VTLG01 (sample SAMN12604809, study PRJNA352737) | marine metagenome | biome: ENVO:00000447; feature: ENVO:00000209|ENVO:00000569|ENVO:01000036; material: ENVO:00002151; isolation source: viral sequences binned using virsorter ...
ACTTGTCTTATTTTTTTTAATATGGCATAAATAATGAGCATTTAATATTTTACTCCTCCATTATATTAAATCGTCTTAATAATAAATTTAATTCAAACCCAACCCCAGTTTTAATGGCTGGGGTTTAGGTTTTAGTGGGGATATAGTAAACTACCTAGAAACCTTTAATATGCTCTGTGTGGCTCTTAAAACACGATTATTTTTGGTTTTATATCTAATTTTAGACCTTTTTTGCTTTTTAATAGGTTTTTTGCCTATTAATTTAGAAAGAGTAGATGTTGTGGTAAATCCACTCACTTCTTCTTTTTCTTCATCTTTTTCTTTTTAGGTCTGCCAATTTTAGAACCATAAGTTCCTTTTCCTTTTGGCATAATTATCTCCTTAATGAACTATAAATTGATGTATTCCTATTAAAATGGCAGATGCGATAATAATTTGCACCCAGCATTTTAACCTTTCAAATCCTTGCCAAGCTTTTATTAAGTGGTATCTCATACCAACCTCCTTTGCTTTTGGTTTATTTTTTGGTGTCTGTTTTTTTCGCTTTGTCATAAGACCTCATTCCTGAAATTCCTAACATTCCAAACATTAATGGCATCATTACTGACATATCAGCTTGTGGAATAACTATGCCAAATCCAGCACAAATAGGCGAAATGGCATAATTTATCATTAACGAAATTCCACAAATCCAGCCAATAAGGGGTCTCCACGAACTTTGAAACCAATTTCCTTTAGCTTCTTCTTGATTTACCTTTATTTGCTCTAATGCCAGTTGCTGGGCGTGTTTTTCTGCCATTGTTGCTATATCATGTGCGAGTTTGTTTTTAGTGTCCTTGTCCTCAATAAACTTGCCTAATAGCTTTGATGCTACTGGTAATAAACTTGCTATCATATATTTTCCATTCTATTACAAAGTCTATCGGCTCTATTTGTTACTTGCCGATACCATTTGCTATCTTTCATTTGATTTGATGCTTCTTTCCAATCACGATTTTCTACTGCTCTTTTCATTTTGTGAAAACGAGATAAACGAGGTCTCCCCATATTATACATCATATTGCATATGATTAATTGTGCTTCTTCTGGTAACCTATCAAAATCATAATAAAGTTTTCTACATTCATCAATAGTTACATTAATATCTTCTTCAAATAGTTCGTTAACTCTTTCATCATCTATATGTGTACCAACTTCTAAATCATACTCTGGGTCTGTTTCTTTTATCAAATGTCCTACACCTAAAGTTTTTAAAGAAAGGTGGTCTAAATAAATTTCGTTTTTATAGCCCTCATCTTCTTTTATTTCTTCTTTTAATCTTTCAATATCCATTATCCTAAAACCTTAATAATCATAGCTATAAATTGTGATGCAACCATAAATCCAATAGTCATTAATACAAAATTCAACCTTTTAACATCTTTTTGTAAATGGAAAATATGATTAGTTTCTAATTGCTCTATTTTATTATAAATATTTGCAATATGCTCTTTCGTAGTTTTTGGCTCTAATTTAGCCATTTTATTTCTCCCACTCAAGTATCGCACTATTTTAACCATTATTAAACCTAATAATAAAAGTGTGCTGAATAGGTTAGTTCACTAAAATATACACTGCGATAAATTACAGTCCTCAACGAATCAACACACTTTCTTCATCATAACAATGGTGAATTTGCACCACCCTAATAATATAAATTAAAGAATTTAAAAATCAATATAATCTTGTTTCCTCTGGAACTTTTGTAAGTTTGCAAATACATTCATACATTTTGGTTTCTACTTTTCCATCTTTGTTTTTCATTGTTACCGATTGCTTTGTTAGGTACTCTTTGAAATAAACACAATTATTTATGCTGGATAAAAACATTCTGCCATTCTTTTCTGGTATACCTGACATCATGCAAATCAAAATAAATGCTGGTTTCATTTTTTCTTTTCTGTGGGTAGATTAACTTCTTTATGCTCTGCACCTATCCATATTCCAAAAATGCCAGTCATAGCACCCATAACAACCGATACGAAAGCTGATTGTGGTGCAGATGGGTCAGGAAGTGCCATAAACCAATGAGCAGTGTTCCAAGCCATACCAGTGGAAACCAGCATCATAAATCTTGGCAATATTTTTAATTTTATTAATGTATCTGCATTCATTTTAATAAATCATCAAATCCAAATAGTTCCATAATAACAAAAGTGAAAAACAATAAAAGAACCCCACCAGCAATTAGTTTACCTGAAAAATTAGTAGAACCTATTTTTATTGCCACAAACTCATTTCCTAAAATTCTTAATATCAATTCAAAACTGTTTTCACTTACTGTAATATTACCCCAAGCTGAAATATTGGTTTTATTTTTTTCTTCTTTGCTCACAGACCACCTTTTAAATACATCGCCCAATAATATATTCCAGCACCCCCACCTAATGCCACCACAATTACAACTATTATTTTAATTAACAAATCCCTTTTTCTTGCTTGTTCTTCCAGTGCTTCTTTATGTGCTTTTCTTGCTCTTGCAATCGTGGCTTGTAATCTTTCCCATTGTCCAGCAGAACCATATAACTGAAACATTGACCTTAATTCATCTTTTAATCTTTTTTGTTCTTCTTCTTTAAAATGTTGTTCAATAGCATTGTCCATTACTCCACCAAATATGCCTTTTTTCTTTCTTTCTTTTGCAAAACCAAGTTCAGCTTCGCCTTTTGCATATTTTTGAATTGCTGATTGAGCCGAGTTTAAATCTCTCCCCATTTCCACACATTTTTTAATGGTCGCATGAGCCGATGTTATTAATCCAAATGCTGAAACTGGGTCTATCAATAATTAGTCCTCTGGGAAATCATTTATAGGTGCATTTCCACTAGGTTTTCCGTCTTTTTCTGGTACATCAAATAATTTTTTAAATGCAGTAAGACTAGAACAAGCATTAATTTTATCTTCAATAGTTTTACTTGCATCTCTAATAGCTTTTCTTTTTGCAGTAATATCTGATGGTACTGCTAAAGAACTATCATCACTTGCCCTTATAATATACCAGTCCGTTTCTTGAAGTTTTGCATTCGCAGTTTTTTTTGTTTGTCTAACCCAAATTGTTTTAAGTCCCTCGTTGATAATTTGATTGCCATCAGCATCTTTAAGTTTATTGCCTTTTGCATCAGTAGCATCTTCATCAGCTAATTTTCTTTCAATACCTTTTGACCAATAAAAACGATTATCAAAACTTATATCAGGGTCATCTTCCCATGTTACACCCCAGTCTTTTTTATTCTGGTCAGTCCAAGCTGAAGCCCAATTATAGGGGTGTTTATAAGTTCCATCTGTCCAAGATTTACCGACAGTTAAGTTTTTTCCGTCATATTTCCAAACCATTATCTTCTCCTATTAAAAAGCATTAGAATATTTTTCAGGGATTTCTGCAAAAGCCATATACACGACAGTCGCACCACTAGTGTTAAAACTGCTATGTGCCGACCTAAATTTAAATCCGTTGCTTAAAATATCAATTTGTCCTTGATTTCCACTAGCTTGTTCTTCAACTGCACTACTGTTTGCCCTAACAACTGGCAATCCATTCGCATGATTATGTCCTTGCCTAGTCGTGTCTATCATATTCCAATCTCCAGTAGCTGAAGATTGTTTAACTATGACAAGAGATGGCTGAAACCCAATATGACAGTAAGTTCCATCAGCCGAACCATTTGCAGTTAGTGAACCAAATTTAGAAAACCCCTCTATTCCTCTAAAAAAATATCCAACATAATTATTACTGCTTTTATTAGTATTGTTTGCAGTGCCAACAGTAAAAACTGTTGAAGTTGGTGCAGTATCATTCCATTGTGTATTGTCATCAACAACTGCACCACTTCCACTTAAATTTAAATAATCTGTATGTGGGTCACTTGCCATTTTATGATGATATGTTCCAGACCAACTATGTGCTTCACTTCTATTTTTTATAATCATTACTTCTGGAACGCCACCTAATCCATGAGCAATACTTCCAGCCGAGCCAGTTCCAGTATAAGTTACAATAGAGAAACCAGCAGTTGTGTTAGCTTGGTAAACACTATCTATTGTACCAACACTTGTTGCACTTGCATCATTCGTAGTAGTAGTTCCAGCATTTGCTTTCCATAGGAAATTTACATAAGTTCCACCATTGTAATTTAATAAATCTCCAGCCGAACCATCTGTTGTTGTATTGTATCCATCAGAAGTAAACCCATTAAATAAATCATAAGTGTTTTCGGCATTACTATTATTTGATTGTATAGCTTTATCATTTCCTCGTGAACTATCGTATAAATTATGAGAAAAAGCTTGATTTCTTGCCTTACTCCATAAAAGGTCTGGTTGAAAATTTAATCCACTTATTGTTCTTGTGGAGTTTGCATCTCCAGTAAAAGTATAGACTTGAAAATGGTCAGTTGCTTGTTCATCTTGTGCTGGACTTAATGTTGTTTCTGGTAAATTAGCCGAGCATAATGCAAGATAGCCAGTAGGAACTGCTAGAGCAAAATCTCCATTTGAATTTCCGTCTGCATTTCCTCCAGCACTTATAGCTCCGAGAAATGTTGAGTCTTGTCCAAAATTAAATACACCTTCAGCAGTAGATGTGCCCCCTCCACTTCCTACATATACATATAAAGGTACATTTGCTGGTATAGAATAAGTAGAACTATAACTACTTCCGTCCCAAGTAAATTTAATGTTATTGTTATCTCTATCTACTGCTACTCCCATAATTTGTGGCATACTCCTTTGATGCCCTATTGAATCTGCACTTTGATTAGAGCCGTCTAAAACTGCATATCCATTATAATTATTAAAAGTATAGCCACCAGCACCACTTACTGTTGCACCACCTCTAGTTCCAGTTAGATTAGACCTCATTTTATCAGGTTCACATACTCCTATATAAACATCATCTTGTGATGCTCCTAAACTTAATACACGACATTCAAAATAATGTTTGCCAGTATTAGGTATGGCAGTCGAAGCTATCAATCCTCTTTGGTTTGTACTTGTTGTATATTTTAAATTGCCCTCACTTAAAGTAAAATCTTGAAGTTTTTCTAAACCACCTAATGTCGCAAAATTATTTTCTGGACTGTCTGGTATATTTGAGTCATCACTACCCATGCCTGATGAAGTATAGTGATGAGTGTTTCCACTTGTATCAGCACCTATTGTAGATGTTGAAGCAGTTCCAGTACCAGTTTGTTTAAATTCTAAATGTACTCCGTTAGTTCCGTAGCTACCCTCATATGCTTTAGGAATTAATGCACCTTCTTTTGTTTCTGTAAAAGAACTTGGTGTTAATTGTTGTCCGTCAATAATATAAGCATCTGCAATATAGCCATTAAAATATCTTCCGTAATCTACAAAATGTCCCCAAGCATGAGCAACAGTAGAACATATATCTAAATATGAATCTTGGTCTGGATATTGTTCTGTGCTAAAATCAGTTATTTGAGTGCCATTTATATAACATTTAACTCTATTAGAAGCAGTTGATTGTGTTGTATCTATCGCCCAACAACAATGATACCAAGCAGTTGTATCACGATATTTTGCAGTAGTGATTAAACCATCAGCAGATGGTGCAGTTTGAAAATATAAAGAATCTTCATAAAATGTAATTGTCATGTAATGACCACCAGAAGAATCATTGCAACAAAACATAGTTGGATAGGTTTCGCCATTAGTAGTTTTTTTAAACCAAAATGATAATGTGGCTTTTCTTCTATCTCCATTGCCACTAGGAGTAAATGAAAGATATGAAGAACTACCAGAATTAAATCTAGCTGATTGAGTAGCTACATTATTATAGAAACCACTACTTGATTTTGCTAACCATAATTCTGAACTAAACATCTAAATTACCCAAAATTTAATTGTGGAGCTCCAAGCAATATACTGTTATCGGCTTTTACCACATATGGCACGACATCATAATCATTATTAGCACTTGATAAGGTTAAACCAGCACTCTCTGCCGTTTCATAGTCTGTGCCTAAAGAAACTGTCCCAGCACTACTGCTAGATGGCTGAATAAAGATAATTACACCAGTTTGCCCTACATTTGATGCTTCTGTACTTGGATTAGCTAACGAGTTTGAACCTGATGATAAAGTTAGGATAAAATTCTGGTATGTATCAAAATCTAAAGTCATTCCAGTGCCAGTATATACTGCTGGAACACTTGCTTTTCCTATAACTACTCTGCCAGTTCCATTCGGTGTTAAGGTGATATCGCCATTAGCACCATCAGTAATAGTTATATTTCCAGAGTTTGAACCTTTGTTAGTGTCTAAAATTAAATCATAAGCACCACTTGTTGTTAAAGTCGCACTAGCACCACCAGAGCCAATTATAGTTTCCCCAGAACCTTTAGGTTTCAAATGTAAATCAACATTGGTTTCGCCACTTGCACCTAAAATCGGTGGGTTGCCAGTTGCACCATTTGTAATTTCTAATTCATTTACTGCTGAAGCAGTTGTTTGAAATATAATTTGTTCATTATTGTTTTCGTCTGAAATAAAGTGAGCATCGTCAATTATTATATTATGAGAATTTGTGTCTAAATTCCCACCTAATTGTGGACTTGTATCGTTCACTATATCAAATGTTACGGAAGAATCTGTAAAATCCACTGTATTTGCAGAAGTGTTTACTGTCGCAAAAGTAATATCATCTGAACCATCATAAAATTTTATTGTTAATGAATTACTTCCAGAATTAGTAGTATCTAACCACAATGTTCCAGTTGTCGCACCACTTGGTCGTGAAGTGCCAGAGTGCATTGTATTTAATGCAGTTAAAGCATTGTTTAAATCAGTCCTAAAACTAGGAAATGATTGGTTAGCTATATTCATGTCATGTTGTGCCATAATTCTTTATACTCCTTTTAATAACCTTTTGCAATATAATCAAAAGTTTTTGATACCCCTGAATTTGAACTATTAAAAAATGCAACATCAAATCCAGTTGTCGCTTTATTGCTAACTGTAAAATAATCCCCAGTAGCCATTCCTTGTGCAGTTACCCCTACTGCATAACTAGCAGTTTTAAATGGTTTTGTAAATGTAATTGACTTTGTGCTTGTTCCAGAAACTACATCATTTCCACTAAATATTCTATCTTGCATATCTATTGTAACTGTTACTGCCGAAACTACTGGGGTACTTGCATTATCTCTTGAAATTAAAACAACTCTGAATTTAAAGTATCTTGCTTCATATTCTCCAATGACAAAATTTCTAAAATCTGTATATGTGCTATTATCATCACTGGTTGCTATTTCTAAATGTGCATTACAATTAGCTGAAGTATCTCCATCAAAGTTAGAACTTGCATCATCAAAATCTCCACTTTTATTGTCAAATAAATCATCTGGATTGTCTGCTGATTGTGTTAATGATGCAGTAATTCTTGCAGTATGTTTAGCTCCTATATCAATTACATTAGCAAACTCATAATTGCCAGAAGATTGAAAATCTGCATTAGCTACACCACTGTCAAAAAATCTAGTTGTTTCAGAATCAAAATTTCCACTTGCTGAATCAAATAATTCTGAACTATCTAATTCTATTGCACTATCTGTTAAAACAGTATTTGTAAAAGTTCCACTAAATGCTGGGTGTTCAGATTGTGTTGTTATTGCATTGAAATTTAAAGGACTTGTAACATTAGAAATAATTGCAGTTGCATTTGAACTAAAATTTCCCAATTTATCTACTGCTTTGAGTAAATATGTTCCCTTTCTGGCTGGTACTGATATTGATGTTGCTGGTCTTGATATTTTTTCTACTAAAGCAACTGAATTAAGCCAATCGGCTGAACCATCAGTTTCTTCCGAATATCGTAAATTGTAATAAGCTAAATCTAAATCTGTTACTGCTTCCCATGATAAATGTGCTTCTTGACCACTTACATTAGCTGAAAAATCTGTAACATCTGATGGTGGTGCAATAGCACCTACTATTTTTCTTTGAGCCGATACATAACTTGAAGAAACCCCTACTGTATTTACTGCTTTTACTCTTACATCATAAGTAGATTGGTCAATCACATTTAAAACTCTGTGATTTAATCCTGAACCTTGAGCATAAATTATATAATCAGAATCCGTGCTTAATTTATACTCTACTTGGTAATAGTCTATAAATTTATCGGTACTTGCACCAATAGCAACATCTAAAGCCACAATAACTGTTCCGTCATTATATTCTATTAATTGGTCTGATAATGTAACACTTGCTGGTGGCTGAACCACAAAAGGGTTTGGTAATGTAGTTGAGGGTATAGCTGGAACTGCTACTTGAGTTCCAAATGTATAAAAACTATCTTGATGTTCAGAACATTGCAAAGCTACTGTATGGTCTGCATTTATTGTCATTCCTTGAACACGAAATGCCTTTGCTGAAAAACTTGGTGTTGCATGAGTTATATTAACAATATCCCCAATAGCTAAATCAAGCCCAGTTGCATCACACAGAAGCGAAATGTCTAAACTAGACCTAGACCTCCTTAAAATGATTTCTGCCATCTCTTGGGCTTGGTATGGGCTAGTAAACATGGAAAAATCAAATCTTCCCTCTAACAGTAACCCACCATCAGCAGTTTTCATGGTTGAATGCTGGTCTGCACTAGCTAAACCAGTTTCGTCTACTGGTGGAAATTGTGCAGTATCTGATTGATAATTTTTATTAGGATTTGTGAAATTTACTATTACCCTATTATATCGTGAGTTTTTATTTTTACTTTGAACTGAAATACCACCAATAATATTGTCTTCTGTAAGAGTAATTGAAGCCGAACCAGTGCTTTCAACCAAAATATTATATTTTCCCCCAGTAAAATTTAAATATGCTCTACAACCCCTTACAAAGTCTTTTACATTGTCTATTGCTTTTTTAGATGTATCAACAACTGTATGACTATCCATTAAATCAATGGCACTTGCACCACTATATGGAGTTATATTTGCATCACACACATCAGATGCAGTTTGCCAGTCTGCAAAATTACTGTCAAAATAACTATTAGCTATTCCCATTCCATATCGTTCATTTCTTAAGTAATCTAATAATTGCAAAACTGGGTTATCTGAATATTCCCATGTTGAACTTGTATCGGCTCTATGGCTACCACTCCCACCAGTTACAGTTCCATCTAAATTTGGATTATATACTTTTTTCCCTTGTACTATTGCATTTACACTAGGCAAAGAACCAAATTTATCCTGATTCCATTCAAACTTTAAAGCTAAATATGCTAAACCCCTTAATCTATGGTTTGATGTCCACGAACTTAATGTTGATAATAATGTTGATGCACTTTGACTATCACTCCCAAAATGTGGCTCACAAGTTATTAAACTTCCACCATCATAAAAGTTAGCATCTCCACTGCCAACTGTAATTGATGTATTGTCGGCTATATCCCCAGACCATGTAACTTGATTATCATTTATAAATATAGCTGATATATCATTTATTTCGCCCTCACTTAAAACGATTGCCATATAAAGATATTGATTATCAGTTCCAGATGTTTCTAAAAATACAACATTTCCACCTACTTTTCTTGTGCCATAAATAATGGGAATATGTGAATTAGCATTGAATTTATTGACTAAAACCCCTCTAGCATTTTGGTCAGCTATATTTTGTGAAAAATCTGGTATATCTGGCATTGGAACAAGCCAACCAATAACATCTTCCACAACATCTACAATAACATCTACAACATCTTCAAAAATATTACTTATAAATTTTCCGATAGATTTAAACACTTACAATCTTCCCCATTTTATATCTTTTACTGTTAATGCTGAAAATTCCATTCCTTTGTCCCCACTAAAAAATCTTTGCTGGGAATTATCTGTCGTAGTTCGCCCACTTGTTTTGCTAAAATTTCCCCAGTGAGAAGTAATGGTTAAAATAAGATTAGCAGTAGTTGTATTATCGCTTATTTTATATTCATCAATAGTGCCATAAAACAACAAAAATGGGTCTGCAATTAATGCTAAATTTTCATCTAAAAACCCCCTATAAATAGAAACAGTATCATTTATAATGTTTTCTGCTAAAGCTACCGAAATATAAGTTTGGTCAACTCCTGATAAACTTATTGCTAAAGAGTTTTTTGTTGGTGTGTTTGTTTCATTTATATTGGTAACTGATTTTAAATGTCCATTTGCAAGGTATGTTCTGGAACTCCCTGAAACATTTGAAGTTATATCAAAACTAGCATTAGTTAAATATATGGGAGTAGCAAATCCAAATTCTATTAATAAAACTGGTTCTATTGTTCCAGTAGCTAGTTCTGTTTTTACTGCACTTGTTAAACCTCTAGCCATTTACAAACTTTCTATTACATCAAACTCATAAGAAAACAGTAAATTTCCGTCTTTGTCATTTTGATTTGCTTGAAACTCTTGAATATCGCTGGTTAATTGCACTGTAAAAGGAATTGAGTCATATGTAACCGAACTATTATTTGTAAGAGCAGTTCTTAATGGTGGCTCTATTGTTACAGTTGAAGCATTACTTGACGAAGTTGCATCTGCAACAACCATATAAACTTTACTATGTGCAAACTTTATAAAATCCCCAGCTTTTAACCTACCAGCACCATCTCCAGCAAATCCATCAATGGCTATTGTGGTATCTGCTACTGAATGAGCACCATTAACAAGTAAAGTTCCAGTTTCGTTTCCTTGTGCATTTAAATAGCTTGGCATTGTTATTGTAAAATCTTCTTTTCTTGACCTTTGTTTCATTATAAATGCCATTATAGGTGCAAATTCTTCTCTGGTCATGGGTGGATATTGAACTGTAAAACTAAATCTTTGTCCCTGAACTTGTCTGCGAAATGATTTGCCACTATCTGTTTCAGAAAATAATGTTTTTTGATTACTTTTAATATTAACTGTCGTAAATCTAACATTTGGTAATGCACCACTCATACTATCGCCATTCTACCCTTTTCATTTACTGCTTGGTTTATCATGTTAATAATAACTCCTCTACTATTAACTAATAATTCATTAAACCCTCTAGCATCAACAGTGTTAATATTAAAGTTTACTGTTACTGGTTTCCCCATTCCTAATTTATCGTTTGGCACTATTGTTCCAGCTTGGTCAGGAACAAATAACTCTGCACCTTTTTCTCCAACAATACTTGGTTGCCCTACTGGTGGTCTACCACCTTTTTCAAAACCTTTTATTTTATTTATCAATGATGCACCAAAAGCTAAAGCACCACCTACTGCCACAATATTAAATGGGAATGGTATTGATGCAAAAGTTTTCATAGCACCCTCATATAGACTTATAAATGCTTTTTTAAGTGCATCTGCTTTAAATAATGCCATTGATTTTTTAAAAGCCATTTTAACTGCTTCCCCTATAAGCATTTCTAATAATGCTCTTACGACAAATCTGCCTAAATCTGAAAAATTTGCTTTTCCAGTCATAACAAAATCTGCTAATGTTGACTTTAATTTTCCAAAAGATTTTTCTCCTATTGCTTGAATTTGCTCAAATCCATTTTTTCCCTCCTCCATAGCTTTTTGAAATCCCCAACTAAATGCTTCAAAAGATTTAGTAAGCATATTTGTCTCTTGCTTTACAGCATGTATATCAATCCTTAATGTTTCTAGTGGCACTGCTAATAGAGTATTAGATAATCTTTGAATCATATTTTCAAGTGCTGAAAATTCTTCTGTTCCTAATCTAAAAGCTTCTTGAGCTTCCATCATTTCATCAACTAGCTTAATTACATTTCTTCCTACTGCTTGAAACCCTTTGTCGCTTTTTGATTCAAATAATTCAATTTGATCCATTAAAATATTAAATTCTTCTTTAAAATCCTCTATTGATTTTGGTTTTTCAAACATCTTAAACATTTTATCTAAATTGTTTGTAGCTTCTGCAACTGCAATCCCAATACCAGCTAAAATACCAATTAAAGTTGTTTTAGAAAATCTTGACATGGCAACCATAGCCAATCTTACTCTTCCAATAGCAAGTGCCATTCCTAGAAAAGATTGTGTTATCTTAAAAACAACTAATCCCATTCCTAATGCTTTTATTGTTTTAAAATTATCATGTAAAAATCTAACGCCTTTCCCAGCCATTATAACTGCATTAGATAAACCCTCGCCAACTGCTTTTGCTACTTTTTGTATTACATCTGCATTATCTTCTAATGCCTTATCTAAAGCACCAAACTCCGACTTTAATCCAACAAAAAAAGCTTCTGCTACTGTTTTCTGAAATGAAAAATATTTATCCCCAATCATTGACAAAGTGCCTTGCAAAGTTCCAGCTAAATCTTTTGTTGCACCAGCAAATCTTCCGTCTTTCCCAAATACTCTTTCAAAAGCTTCTGCAGTTTCTTTGGCAGTTACAGTAGCACCAGCTTTAAAACCTAATAAATCTCTAACTCCTCTTTCCCTGAAAATGTCTGCACTAGCAATACCAGCAGAAAACGACCTTTGTATTTGTTCAGCAGTTGTTCTAAAATCCAAACCAGTAACACTCGCAACTCTACCAGTTATTTCTAACATTTTACTTAATTCTTTGGCATCTTTTGAAACTACTGCAAGATTTCCAGCACCTTGTTGTATTTGTTCTAAACTAAAAGGTACTTTTGATGCAAATTGCGACATAACATCAAATGCTTTTGCACCTTCTTCAACACTTCCAAATAGAAATTTTAATCTTATTTGTAATGATTCAACTTGTTTTCCTACATCAATAAAAGACTTTATTGCAACACCAGCACCTATGCCAATTAAAGCATTTTTTAGATTAAAAACAGAATTTTTAAGACCATCTACACCTTTGGTAGCAGAGTTCATAGCTTGACGAGTTTTGTCCTTTGCTATGATGTCAATATTTACTTGTTTCGTTGCCACTTATCTTGCCTTTGCTAATCTTTCTTGTCTGTCATGTTCTTCTTTTTGTAAATTAAAGTATGCTAACCACAAATTAAATTCTTCAACTGACATTAACATGATTTCGGCAACTGTTTTGTGAAGTTTTTCGGCTAAACTAAATATATTATGTAATTCAACATCATTTTTTAGTTTTTTTTATTATCTTCAATATCAGAATTTCCAGTTCCCATTATTTTGGTGGCAACATCAGCAATAACATTAGTATCTGCTTTAGTTTTAAAAGCTAAAATGTGAGTGCCATTAAACATTTTGTCCCCATCTTTAGTTAATGCTTTTTCTATTATTACATCAATTAAGACAGTTAAATCAGTATTATTAGCACCCTTAAAAATTTTTTGCTTTTCTATCATATTAAAGGGTTTACAATGAATAGCTTTTTCGCCAACTAAATCCCATTCTGGCACTTCAATTATTTGAGTTTCTAAAGTTCCGAAATGGTTGCGAACACCATCAAAATAATCAATTTTATCAGTCATGTTTAATGCCTATTAAACAGTGCCAGTTGTCAATGCTCCATTACCTTGTAATGCGACAGTTCTTGTAGTCATGCCATCTAAAGTAACACCTACTGACATACTTGTAACAATACCAGTACCACTAAAACTTTCATCTCCTGAATCATTGCCCTCTGGTAAAAACACAAAACTTAAACTTGAACCTTGTGTTAATGATGCTTGTTGTGATGATGTTTCATCGTAGTTCATATCAATAGAAGCAGTAAATGTACCTCTACCAGCTTTATATGTTTTCATAGATGCACCAAGTTCTGTGTCCTCTACAACATCATGTGTAGTGTCTATTGTAAAACCAGTAACATTCCCTATTGCAGTTCCACCTACTGTTACAACTCCCTCTTTTCCGTGATGACTAGCCATTTAGACCTCCTTTTGTTCCGTTGGTTTTATCACTTCTTCGTTTTTCTTTGTAGCATTTTTTTCATTAGTTTTAAAACCTAATTTTTTATAATGCTCCAAAAAATCTGGTGAAATGGTAATTTCTTCATTACCTTTCTTCATAATTATGTCTTTAGCCATTATGCACTCCCTCTTGTAAATTCATAAAATACTCTAGCAGTAACTCTTACACCA
>VTLG01005481.1_pt1 | contig 14065 bp, 14 predicted proteins | sample 4694571 | NCBI WGS metagenome assembly VTLG01 (sample SAMN12604809, study PRJNA352737) | marine metagenome | biome: ENVO:00000447; feature: ENVO:00000209|ENVO:00000569|ENVO:01000036; material: ENVO:00002151; isolation source: viral sequences binned using virsorter ...
ATTAGTACTTCAAATTATGTTTTAACAACTGCTACTGGATCTAATCATCCAGTATGGACTGACACTCTCGATGGAGGAACTTTCTAACATATTATGACAAATCAAAATAATGACGTTGATGTGAATGTATTGATTAAAATTTATAATCAAAAAATTGGAACATTGACAAATCAAAATATGCTTTTAGAAGCAAAATTACAAACTATTATTCAAGATGATTTAGATGAAAAAAATGACCTCCTTGCTAGTTTAAAAGAATTGCAAGAAAAGTACGACAATCTATTATCAGATATCGAAGAAGATGGCGAAACCAGCAACTAGACAAGGACTTATTGATTACTGCTTTAGAAAGCTGGGTGCTCCTGTATTGGAGATAAATGTTGATGATGATCAGGTAGATGATTTAGTTGATGATGCCATTCAACTTTTCAATGAACGTCATTTTGACGGTATTGAAAGAATGTACTTAAAGTATAAACTAACTGATGCTGATATTGCTAGGGGATCGGCAAAAAATACAGATGGCGTTGGTATTGTAACTACAACTGCTACTTCAACTAATGTAAGTGGATTAGGAACAATTACTTCTAATTGGTATGAAACTTCCAATTTCCTACAAGTTCCAGATTCAATTGTTGGTGTAGAAAAGATATTTAAATTTGATACTAGTTCCATTTCTGGTGGAATGTTTAGTATCAAGTATCAGTTATTTTTAAATGACTTATATTATTTTAATTCGGTTGAACTTCTTCAATATGCAATGACAAAGACTTATCTAGAAGATATAGATTTTCTTCTTACAACAGATAAGCAAATAAGATTTAATAAGAGACAAGATAGGTTATATTTGGATATTGATTGGGGTTCCGAAACTCCTGGTAATTGGTTAATTCTTGATTGCTATAGGGCATTAGATCCAACATCATTCACACAGGCTTATAATGATATTTTCTTAAAGAAATATCTAACTTCATTGATTAAGAGACAATGGGGTCAAAATCTACTTAAATTCAAGGGAACTAAATTACCTGGTGGAATTGAATTAAATGGTAGAGAGATTTATGATGATGCTGAAAGAGAATTAGCAGAAATTAAAGAGAAGATGGCATTAGAATATGAATTGCCACCTTACGACTTTATCGGATAGAAATTATGGCACTAAACCCGTTTTTTCTACAAGGTTCCGCAAGTGAGCAAAGACTTGTTCAAGATTTAATCAATGAACAGTTAACGATTTATGGTGTAGAAGTTACTTATATACCAAGAAAGTATGTAAGAAAAGAAACTGTTTTAAAGGAAGTAACGTCATCAAAATTTGATGATAATTTTCTATTGGAAGCATATGTAGACACTTATGAGGGTTATAGTGGTCAGGGAGATATAATGACTAAATTTGGAGTTAGTTTGAAGGATGAATTAACAGTAACTGTCTCCAAAGAAAGATTTGAAGATTTTATATCACCATTTTTAGATACTAGTGATTATGAATTATCAACTCGACCTCGTGAAGGAGATTTGGTTTATTTTCCATTAGGTCAGAGATTATTTGAAGTAAAATTTGTTGAGCATGAGAATCCTTTTTATCAGTTAGGAAAAAATTACGTTTATCAACTTAAATGTGAACTCTTCGAATATGAGGATGAAATTCTTGATACTGATATTGAGGCAATTGATACTCAACTTGAAGATCTTGGATATATTACAACACTCAATTTAATTGGTACAGGTGTGACCGCATCTGCCAGTGCTTTTATAAACACTGGATATATTAATGAAATTTTCTTGAATAATGATGGAAGTGGTTATACTGTTCCACCAACTGTCGCAATTTCTACTGCTCCATCAGTAGTAGGAAGACAAAATGCTCAGGCAGTTGCCATTACTACACAAAGAGCTGGTGTTTGGTCAATAGATCATCTTTCTCTCACTCATGCTGGTATTGGATATACAGAAACACCAACAATTACCATAACAGGTGGTGGTGGTTCTGGTGCTGCTGCTACGTGTTCAATTTCGACTGTTAGCAAAGGTGTTGTTAACTTTACTATGACTAATAATGGAGTTGGTTATGCTAAGACACCAACTGTCACGGTTACTGGTATTGGTAGTGACGCATATCTTGGACCATCTTCTATAACTGTAGCAGAACCAGTATTAAGTGTTAATAACACAGTTAATTCTATAAGAATTAGAAGAGCTGGTATTGGATATACACTAGCACCAACCGTAACGATTTCTAATCCTGCAATTAGTACTGGAGTTGGAAACTTTGAGTTTAACGAATTGGTGGTTGGACAAACTTCTAAGGCACACGGAAGAGTCAAGGAATGGGATTATGATACTAAAATAATTAAAATTTCTAATGTTGGAATCGGTACTACAGTTCCATCAGGATTTATACCTGGTGAAATAGTTCAAGCAACAGAATCTACAGTATTCAATTCTATTGCAACTCAATCAGGAAATGTTGGAGTTACTACAACTATTATTACTGGAATTAATACTGCGGGTATTGTAGTTGGTCAACAATTGAATAGTAAGTTTGTTGGTACTGGAAATACTATTCCTGTTATTGGTAGTGGTTCTACAGTTACTGCTGTTTATATTGGATATATTACTATTAATCCACCTAGTGTAAATACTTATACATGTAATAGTTGTTCATTAGGATTTGGAAATACTGTATTCTCCAATTATTCTGTTAAGTCATATGTTCAAGAAGATACATATAGTGCATATGATTCAAATGATGAAATCGAGTCTGCTGCTGATGACATTCTAGATTTCTCACAATCTAACCCCTTTGGTACTTACTAATGCTAGGAACATATTTTTATCACGAAATATTAAGAAGAACTGTTATATCATTTGGTACAGTTTTTAATGATATCCATATTCGCCATAAGAATGCTACTGGTGGTGATATTAGTGATATGAGAGTTCCATTGGCATATGGTCCAATGCAGAAGTTTTTAGCAAGAATAGAACAGCAGCCAGATTTAAATAAGGCAGTTCAGATTACATTACCAAGGATGTCATTTGAAACAACTGATATTTCATATGATCCTACAAGAAAAGCAAGTATAACTCAGACATTTAAGGCATCTGATGGAAGTAATCTTAGAAAAGTCTTTATGCCAGTCCCTTATAATGTTGGATTTGAGTTGAATATATTGACTAAGTTAAATGATGATGCTTTACAAATTGTTGAACAGATACTTCCATATTTTCAACCTTCATTTAATTTGACTGTTGATTTAATAGATTCAATTGGAGAGAAAAGAGATATCCCTGTTGTATTAGATAATATTGCCTTCCAAGATGATTATGAAGGAGATTTTTCTACTAGACGTGCTTTAATTTATACACTTAATTTTACTGCTAAGACTTATCTCTTCGGTCCTGTTGCTGATACTCCTGATGGACTTATTAAGAAAGTTCAGGTCGATTACTATAGTAGTATTGATAGAGAGACTGCAAGAAGGCAATTAAGGTATACTGCTACTCCAAAAGCACTTCAGGATTATAATGATGATAATACTACCGTATTGAAAGAAGATACAACTAAATCTAAGACTAGACTTGTTGTTGGTGATAGTGGTTCATTAGTAGTTGGTGGTAGAATTATTATAGATACTGAGATAATGAAGGTTAAGGAAATCCCTGATTCTCAGACTATTGTTGTTTATCGTGGATATGATAATACAGCAAAAGCACCTCATATTACAGGCGCATCTATTGATGCATTAACGGCAGCTGATAATGCATTGGTCGAACCAGATGACGACTTTGGATTCAATGGAGTTATTGAAGACTTTAATGATGGTGGCACCTGGAGTCCAACAAGACAAGAAGATTTAGTGTAAGAAGATGTCTAGTTATGATCCTATTGATAAAGCTCTGAATATTGAAACTAAGAGTAGTGAAGTTGTAGGGGTTGGTGTAGATAAAACCAGTCTTGCTGTTTCACCAAAAGCGGATGAGATTCAGAAAGATTATGAATACACTCGTGCCAATTTGTATTCGTTAGTTGAGAAAGGACAAGAAGCAATTAACGGTATTATGGAACTTGCTGGAGAAAGCGCAACTCCAAGAGCATATGAAGTCGCAGGACAACTTATTAAGTCTGTTGCTGATACTACAGATAAATTACTTGATTTACAAAAGAAAGTAAAGGAAGTTGATGAGGAGTCTGCTAAAAAATCTACTGCTAATGTAACAAACAATGCATTATTTGTTGGATCAACTTCGGAATTGTCTAAAATGATTAAAGAGGGGTTGTTGAATAATGACAAATAACGAAGATAGTGTTAAAATAGAAGATGCTAATGGAAATCTAGCATTTGAGGTTGTTGATGTGATAAAAACACCTAAACTATATTCGGACGTAAAGAGAGAACCATTATCTAATTGGAGAGATGACTTGGGGGAAGAATAAATGTCTGATCAGGTCTATCTTGGTAACCCCAATCTAAAAAAGGCAAATACTGCTCATGAGTTTACACAAGAGCAGATTATTGAATTTGTAAAATGTAAGGAAGATCCTGTATATTTTGCTAAGAATTATTTAAAGATTGTCTCTCTAGATCATGGATTAGTTCCATTTAGTCTTTATGACTTCCAAGAGAAGTTAATTGAGAGGTTCCACAAGAACAGATTTAATATCTGTAAAATGCCACGACAGACTGGTAAGTCTACAACATGTGTGGCATACTTATTACATTACGCGGTTTTTAATGATAATGTCAATATTGCGATTTTGGCGAACAAAGCGTCTACTGCTAGAGATTTATTGGGCAGACTCCAACTCGCGTATGAAAATTTACCTTCTTGGATGCAACAGGGTATCATATCTTGGAATAAGGGTTCCCTGGAGTTAGAAAATGGGAGTAAAATATCGTCAAACTCTACTTCTTCATCTGCTGTCCGAGGCGGATCCTATAATGTCATCTTTCTTGACGAGTTCGCGTTCATCCCGAATCACATTGCTGATGACTTCTTTGCCTCTGTTTATCCTACTATTACGTCTGGACAAAGTACTAAAGTAATTATTGTTTCTACCCCTAGGGGTATGAATCATTTTTACCGTATGTGGCATGATTCTGAACGTGGTAAGAATGAGTATATACCAACCGATGTACATTGGAGTGAAGTTCCTGGTAGAGATGAAGAGTGGAAAGAGCAAACAATTGCTAATACTTCTGAAGAACAATTTAAGATTGAGTTTGAGTGTGAATTCTTAGGATCTATTAATACATTAATTGCTCCTAGTAAATTAAGAAATCTAGTTTATGAAGAACCAAAAACAAGAAATGCTGGTCTTGATATTTACGAAGAACCAAAACCAGAACGTAATTATATAATTACAGTTGACGTTGCCAGAGGATTGGGTAATGATTATTCTGCTTTTATAGTTTTTGATATTACAGAATTTCCATATAGAACAGTAGCAAAATATAAAAACAATGAAATTAAACCTATGCTATTTCCAAATATCATAAATGATGTTGCGAAAGCATATAATGAATCATACTTATTAATAGAAGTAAATGATATTGGAGATCAAGTAGCAAGTATACTTCAATATGATCTTGAATATGAAAATGTCTTAATGTGTTCTATGAGAGGACGTAACGGACAAATTGTTGGATCTGGTTTTAGTGGTAAGAAATCTCAACTTGGTGTTAGAACTACAGCAGCAGTTAAAAAATTAGGTTGTAGTAATTTAAAAACATTAGTAGAAGATGATAAGATACTTACACAGGATTATGATATTATTTCAGAATTAACTACTTTCTCTCAAAAACATAATTCATTTGAGGCAGAAGAAGGTTGTAATGATGATCTTGCAATGTGTCTTGTTATATTTGCTTGGTTAGTGGCACAGGATTACTTTAAGGAGATGACGGACAATGATGTTCGTAAAAGAATCTATGAAGAACAGAAGAATCAGATAGAACAAGATATGGCACCATTTGGATTTATTTCAGATGGATTGGATGAAATGACCTTTACTGATGATGAAGGAGATACGTGGAGTAAGAAGAATCCAATGGAGAGTACTGAGTGGCACGTTGATGAATATGGAGACCGATCTTATATGTGGGATTACATGTAGAATACATGAAAATGGTCATTTTAATAAATAATTTCAGAATAATCTGAGAACTCGGAGAGTAAAAAGATGCCACTAAATTTAGCATCTCCTGGGATTGTAGTTAGGGAAGTTGACTTAACTGTTGGTAGAGTAGACACAGCATCGGAAAAAGTAGGTGCTCTTGTTGGACCTTTTGCCAAAGGTGCGGTTAATTTGCCAATCTTAGTTGAGAACGAACAGGATTTACTTGATAATTTTGGTGAGCCATCTCCAACTGATAAACATTATGAGTATTGGCTAACTGCCTCCTCATATCTGTCCTATGGTGGACCTCTAAGAATTGTTAGAGCAGACGATGATGACCTTAAAAACGGTTTTGTTGGTGCTGCTGCTAATATTAAGATTAAGAGTTTAGATGATTATAACGATTTGGGTTATGATAGTAATCCAATTACTGGAGTAACAGTTTGTGCAAGAAACCCAGGTTCTTGGTCAAACAATCTTAAAGTTGCTACAATTGATGGTAAGGCAGACCAAATTCTTACATTTGGTACACTTCCTACAAATATTGCGGTTGGATATGGTGTAACACAAAATGTCCCCGCTGATACTATCCTTGCTGGAGCAGGTTCAACTAGTAAGTTAGATGGTTACTACAAAGGAATTGTAACTGGTGTTGATGCTACTACTAAGACTGTAGATGTTAAGTTCCTTAGTCACACTTCTGCTGCTGGAGTTTCTACTAACGTAGATTATCAACCAGGTGGAATTTATAAGTTTGCTAATGGAACAGTTGCTATTCATACTGCTGGACAATCAGCATCCTATGCAACAGCTACTCCATCAAATAACCAAGATTGGTTTGATCAGCAATCGATTAGTTTAACTAATGCTACAATCAATTGGAACAATATTGCTGAACGTCCTGGAACTTCATCTTATGCTGCTGGCAGAGGATCAAGATTTGATGAGATACACGTTGTTGTAATTGATGACGAAGGTAAAGTTACCGGAAATGTCGGAACAATCCTTGAAAAGAATTTATCACTCTCCAAAGCAAAAGATGCTGAGTTCTCGTTAGGATCTCCATCTTACTGGAGGAAGTTTATCGCAAATAGCTCTACAACTATTTTTGGTGGTAGTGCTCCTGCTGGTATTGTAGCAACAGACACAACTACCGTTGCTGGATTTAGCACCGCTACTGACATTGGTTGGGATCAGAACGCACAGGGAATATCCTTTGGTGGTTCTGGAGCACAAAATTACACCTTGTCTGGTGGTAAGAACTATGATGGTGGTACTGACACTAGTGCTACTGGAGCATTCCAAGTAACATTATCAGGTCTTGCTGGTGGATATGAGTTATTCGAAGATAATAACTTATATCAATCAGATTTCATTCTTATGGGATCTGCTAATCACAATAAAGAAACTGCTCAGGCACTTGCTAATAAAATAATTTCTGTTGCTGAGATTAGAAAAGATGCCTTGGCATTTATTTCACCATACAGAAAGGCATTCTTGAATGACAGCGTTGCTGGAACAGTAACTGTTAATTCTGATGCTCAAATTACAGATAATGTAGTTGGTTTCTACGCTCCTGTTACATCATCTACTTACGCTATCTTCGATAGTGGTTACAAGTACATGTATGACAGATTTGCTGATACCTTCCGTTATGTTCCACTTAATGGAGATATTGCTGGTACTTGTGCTAGAAACGATATTAATAACTTCCCTTGGTTCTCACCAGCGGGAACAGCGAGAGGTGGTATTCTAAATGCTGTAAAACTAGCATACAATCCATCTCAAACACAAAGAGATCGCCTCTATTCAAATAGGGTTAATCCAATTATCTTCTCACCAGGTGGTGGAATTATCCTCTTCGGTGATAAGACTGGATTTGCAAAAGCATCTGCATTTGATCGTATTAACGTTCGTAGGTTGTTTATCTACCTTGAAAATGCTATTTCTGCTGCAGCAAGAGATCAGATGTTTGAATTCAACGATGAGATCACAAGAACAAACTTTGTGAATATTGTTGAACCATTCCTTCGTGATGTTCAAGGTAAGAGAGGAATCCAAGATTTCAGAGTTATCTGTGATGAAACAAATAACACTGCTGCTGTTATAGATAATAATGAGTTTGTCGCTGATGTCTTTATCAAACCTGCAAGGTCCATCAACTTTATTGGTCTGACCTTCGTTGCCACCAGAACTGGTGTCTCGTTTGATGAAGTAGTTGGTAATGTTTAATTCTATCTCATAAACAAAGGTATAAAAAGCTATGGCAACCCAATTCAATAGACCACCTTTAAGGAAGATTACTGACTTTAAGAGTAAGTTAGTAGGTGGTGGTGCAAGACCGAATCTATTTGAGGTAGAACTTGCTTTTCCAGAAGCAATACAGATTGACAATGACATTAAGGATAAATCAAGATTTTTAGTCAAGGCAGCTGCTCTTCCTGCATCTAATATTACACCAATTGATGTTAATTTTAGAGGTAGGATCTTAAAGATTGCTGGTGACAGAACTTTTGATACTTGGACTGTTACTTGTATCAATGATACAGATTTCTCTATTCGTTCTGCTTTTGAAAAGTGGATGAACCTGATTAACAAACTATCTGATGCTACAGGTGTTCAAGATCCTGCTGGATATCAAGAAGATGCATTTATCCATCAATTAGATCGTGATGGGTCAACTCTTAGGACCTATAAGTTCTTTGATGTCTTCCCAACTCAGGTTGGTCAGATTGATATGAACTACGAAACGATTGATACACTAGAAGAATTTACCGTAGAATTACAAGTACTTTACTGGGAATCTATTAAGGGTGTTGGTGCTAACGCAGGAGGCGAAAGCATTTCCTAATAAATAGTGCTATAATAGTAGGAAAAATATTATACGATGCCTAAGCTTTTTGGATTCTCTATTGACGATTCGGCAAAAGATTCGAAGAATCTGTTATCTCCCGTCCCACCTAACAATGATGACGGCAGAGACAGTTATATCGCCAGTAGTTTCTATGGATCATATGTAGATATTGAAGGTATCTACCGTACTGAATACGATTTAATTAAAAGATACCGTGAAATGGCATTACACCCTGAGTGTGATGGTGCCATTGAAGATGTTGTTAATGAAGGCATTGTTAGTGATCTATACGATTCCCCTATTGAAATTGAATTATCTAATGTTAATGCTAGTGATACATTAAAGCAAAAGATTAGGGACGAATTTACTGGTATTAAAGAAATGATGGACTTCGATAAGAAGTGCCATGAAATCTTTAAGAATTGGTATATTGATGGAAGATTATATTATCTAAAAGTTATTGACGTAAAAAGACCGCAGGATGGTATTCAGGAGGTCAGATATATTGACCCGATGAAGATGAAGTTTGTTCGTAAAGAGAAAAAAACGAACAGTAAAAATATGCTTCCTCTTGATGTAGGATCAAATCCAGGTGATTTAAAGAAGGGAATGTATCCCGAAGTTGAAGAGTATTACGTATACAGTCCAAAACCAAATTACCCAACTTCAATGTACCAGACTGCTGCTGGTGGTATGGGTAAAGGAATGATAAAAATCGCAAAAGATTCCATTTGTTATGTAACATCTGGATTATTTGATAGAAATAAAGGAACTTGTTTATCATATCTCCATAAAGCAATTAAAGCACTCAATCAATTACGTATGATTGAGGATAGTCTTGTAATTTATAGACTATCAAGAGCACCAGAACGTAGAATTTTCTATATTGACGTTGGTAATTTACCAAAAGTTAAGGCAGAACAATACCTCAAAGAGGTAATGAGTCGTTATAGAAATAAACTAGTATATGACGCAAATACTGGTGAAGTTCGTGATGACAGAAAATTCATGTCTATGATGGAAGATTTCTGGTTACCTAGACGTGAAGGTGGTAGAGGAACAGAAATTACTACACTTCCAGGTGGACAAAACCTTGGAGAACTTGCTGATATTGAGTATTTCCAAAAGAAACTATATCGTGCATTACAAGTTCCTGAATCAAGAATTGCTTCAGATGGTGGATTTAATTTAGGTAGATCATCGGAAATTTTAAGAGATGAACTTAAATTTGCTAAGTTTGTAGGACGTTTAAGAAAGAGATTTGCTAATTTGTTTAGTGATCTTCTAAAGACTCAATTAATTCTTAAAAATATTATTACCCCAGAAGATTGGGATCAAATTAACGATCATATTCAATATGATTTCTTATATGATAATCAGTTTGCTGAATTAAAAGAAACTGAGTTGATGAATGAAAGATTAGGATTACTTGCCACAATGGAACCTTACATTGGTAAGTACTTCTCAGTTGATTATGCACGTAGGAAGGTTCTACGTCAAACTGACAAAGAAATGGAAGAGATTGATGAGCAAATTGTTGAAGAAATTAAGGATGGTGTTCTTCCAGATCCATCGCAAGTTGATCCAATAACCGGAGAACCATTACCTGCTGAAGGTGAAATGGATACTTTGGGTGATCCAATGTTGGAACCAGAAGCACCAAGTGCCGATCTTGAAGCAAGATTCCAAAAAGATCTTAAGACGGCAGAGATATAAATAAGACTGATATATTAAAATATTATTAACATGGACGATTTACTTGATTTGATTGCAACAGATCAGAAAGCTTCAGACGTTACTGATAAAATTAAGGACATTCTGTATACAAAGGCTGCAGAGAGAGTAGATGCTTCGAAGGGTGCAACTGCTACAGCAATGTTTAATCCTACTCCTGAAGAACCTGAAGTTGAACAGGAAGTATCTGATGAGCCTGCTGAACAGGAAGAAACATAAATAACTACTATACTAGTTGAATGTAAAGATGTCGGCGTTAAAAGTAACCCAAAAAGTAGCGAAATTAGCTAGCACTGGTAAAGCAGGTCCTATAGCACTTAAATCAGGTTATCTGAGATTTGTTGTTAAAGCAGATGCTTATATTGAGGTTGGAAGTGATCCGACTGTTAGCACTACTAATAGTTTGTTTGTTCCAAGTGGTGGAGAAGTACTTCTAAAAGAAACTGTTATGTCAACACCTACTGTAGGTGTTACAAATGCATCGGGAGCAATTAAGTTTAGTGTTCCAGATGGGATGGATAGTCCTTTTAATGTAGGTGACGTTGTTGCAGTTACTGGTTGTGCTCCTGCTGGTATTAATACCACAGCAGCGGAAGTTACTGCTGTTACTGGACCTGATGGTAGAAATGGCATTCATGGTCAAAGGATAACTTTGGGTTATGGTGATGCTACTCTTGCTGCCACTGATGCAGAAGGAGAAATTAGAAGAGTTGTTTATGCTGACGTGAACTGTAGTGGTAACGTCCACATTTCAGAAGTTCAAATTGTAGGAGGATAATCCGATGAAACTGATCACTGAAGAAGTTTCAAACGTTAAATTTATTACCGAAGGAAAAGGTAGTAAGAAAAAATGTTATATCGAAGGAACCTTTCTTCAAGGAGAACTTAAAAACCGTAATGGTAGAGTTTATCCTATAGATACTCTTGCCAAAGAGGTTGGTAGATATAATGAAAACTTTATATCTAAAGGTCGTGCTCTTGGAGAACTTGGACATCCCGACGGTCCAACAGTAAACCTTGATCGCGTTTCTCATAAAATTACTGAACTTACACAAGAGGGTCATAATTTTAGAGGTAAAGCACAAATCCTAGAAACCCCTATGGGTAAGATCGCAAGATCTTTACTTGATGAGGGTGTTATGTTAGGAGTTTCTTCCCGTGGTGTTGGTTCATTAAAAGAAGATCATCGTGGGTATAAAGTCGTAGGTGAAGATTTTCAGTTAGCAACTGCTGCTGATATCGTTGCCGATCCTTCTGCTCCAGATGCTTTTGTTAATGGAATTATGGAAGGAAAAGAGTGGGTTTGGGACGGAGGTATTCTTCGTGAACAACTTGCAACACAAACTAAGAAGCGTATTAACACGCTAGTAGATCAAAAAAGATTAGAAGAACACAAGTTGGATCTATTCAACGATTTCCTATCAAATCTTTAAGTTCTATAAATAAATACAGATTATTAAATCTATAAACAAATGTCCGTTGGTAGCAATTTACAAGAAATGGAAAACGTAGTAACCAAAGGAGCCAAGCCAGCTGAGCCAATCGAAAAGCTTCCTGCGGGATCTACCCCAGGACAAGCAGAGGTTGAAGATCTCGGTGGCCCTACTCCAGAAAATTATAAAGTCGATGATGATTCGGCTAAGTTGAAAACACCTGGCAAGACCCTTAAGCAAGTTAAGGATGTTGTCAATAAGGGTGCAAAACCTGGAGATCAGAAGGCTGAAGAAGTCGAACCAGAAGGTGAAGTAGTCGCTGAAGAGCCTGCAAAGGAAGAAGAAACTACTGTTTCCGAAGAAGAAACAACAACGGATGAAGTTGTAGCCGAATCTGAAGAATCTACTGAGGAAGTTGTAGCAGAAGCAGAAGAGACAGTTGAAGTCAGTATTGACGAAGACATCGAAGCTCTTATTTCTGGCGAAGAACTTTCCGAAGAGTTCCAAGAAAAAGCACGTACAATTTTCGAAGCAGCTATTAAAGCAAAAGCAGCGGAAATTAGTGAGCAACTAACTACTTCTTACGAAGAGAAACTCGTAGAAGAAGTTGCTTCAATCAAATCAGAATTGTCAGAGCGTGTAGACTCATACCTAGAGTACGTCGCTGATGAGTGGATGTCAGAAAATCAACTCGCAGTCGAAAACGGTCTGAAAACAGAAATGACAGAATCCTTTATTACTGGGATGAAGTCACTATTTGAAGAACATTATGTAACTATCCCTGAAGAAAAATATGATGTCATCGAGAGTATGGTAGATAAACTTGATGAAATGGAAGGAAAACTCAACGAGCAAATCGAGAAAAACGTTGCTCTTAACAGGAGATTAGCCGAGTCAGCTGCCGATGTAATTTTTGCAGACGTAACTGAAGGACTTGCCCAAACACAAAAGGACAAGCTTGCCTCACTCATTGAAAATGTTGAGTTTGATAGTGAAAACGCATACCGTGAAAAGCTGGAAACTTTGAGAGAATCTTATTTCCCATCAAATACAGCTAAAAGAGATACAGCAGAGAATCTTACAGAAGAAAATGGTTCTACTGATTACCAACCCGTTGGTGCAGTAATGGAAGCATATCTTAAGACTCTAAATCGTGTTTCTAAAAAATGATTTTTTAATCATAGATCAAACTAACTTAAATTTTTAAGAGGTAATTTTTTCAAATGCAAGGACCCCTCAATCAAGAGGCTCTGCAGGAGAAGTGGGCACCACTACTAGATGCTGAAGGTTCAGAACCTATTAAAGACAGTCATCGTAGAATGGTTACCGCCGTTCTCTTGGAGAACCAAGAAAAGGCACTCCGCGAAGAGCGTGAGTTTCTAGCAGAAGGACCCCCAACCAACAACACCAACTCAGGTGCTAATGCTGGTTTCGGTGCTAATGCTGCTTCCCCAACCGCTGGTTTTGACCCTGTTCTAATCAGCCTAATCCGCCGTTCTATGCCAAACTTGGTCGCATATGACCTAGCTGGTGTTCAACCAATGAACGGACCAACAGGACTTATTTTCGCAATGCGCTCTCGCTACGAGAAGCAACTTGGCAACGAAACATTCTACAACGAAGTAGATTCTGCATTCTCTGGTCAGAATGATCCTAGTTTCAACCTAACCGATGGTATGACCGATATCGCGGTTGGTTTAGGTACAACTGCACAGTCTGGATCTAACCCAGGTCTTCTGAACCCTAACGCATCTTCAACACCTAAGACTTATAACGTAGGTCAAGGTATGCGTACAGACGACGCAGAAGCATTGGGCGATGGTACGACCAATGAATTCAACCAGATGGCATTCTCAATCGAGAAAGTCACGGTTACTGCCAAGTCTCGTGCTCTGAAAGCTGAGTACTCACTTGAACTCGCTC
>VTLG01011779.1_pt1 | contig 14064 bp, 7 predicted proteins | sample 4694571 | NCBI WGS metagenome assembly VTLG01 (sample SAMN12604809, study PRJNA352737) | marine metagenome | biome: ENVO:00000447; feature: ENVO:00000209|ENVO:00000569|ENVO:01000036; material: ENVO:00002151; isolation source: viral sequences binned using virsorter ...
GGTTCGCAAATCTTTTAAAATCGTTAGCCATTTAATTATCCTTTTTATACTATTTATAATATTATCCTAGAGCAACCGCCTGAGCAATTGAAAATGCTTGTGAGGCAAAAGTTATTGCTGTGCCAGTTGAATCTACGAATGCTGTTGATGTATCAATAACGTTGGTAGAAGATGGTATATCTATTCTACTACCCATATATCCGTGTGAACTACATTGATAATATAATATGTTTGGTGTTGTTTCAGATACAACTATTTGAGTGTAAGCGCCTGAATTACCTGGTGTACCATTTGTAGTTACCCCTGTTGAATATATTGTAGTTTTACCAGCGTCATAATAAAATCTTAATGGGTGTGTATCATTTGTAGCGTCTGCCTGATCAAATCTGTAAGTATTACCTACTTTCATATTTAAAAAAGGTGCTTCAACACCATCAATTGTATAACCATTACCTGAACCTGTGCCTTGGTAAATATGAGCACTTGTTTTAGAGGCTACAGCCACCGTTAAACTTGTGTAAGTATTAGAACCATCAGCATTGTGTTGAGTACCAATTACATCAAAATAAACATTTTGACTTATATCACCACCTGCTGCTGATATAGTTAAAGTATCTGTCGCTGATACAACAGCAGAAATACCTGAACCACTTGAAACTTTTAATGTGTTACCTGCTACGATAGTTTGTGTTGTTGAACTATCATCTTCTAATATAAAACCTGTAGCAGCAACTGAAGTATTAATCTCATTTATAGCGCCAACAATACTACCCTTTTCTGTTGTGCCTAATGAGGCTAAATCACCTATGTCTGTTCCTGATAAACTATTAAAAGTTGTACGAAACTGCTCTAGTGTATTTGATGTTGTTACTGATCTAGCTGCCATTTTACTTCTCTAATACCTTTGTTAATAAACTTTTTATTTCTCTTAATTCACTTTTTAAATTATTTATTTCTTTACAAGCATTTCTTAATTTATCACCGTTTTTATTTCTTTCTTGTCTTCGTTTCATATATAATTGAAACTCACTTTTACTTGTATTTACAATAGCACTTGATCTTGTGTCTTTTACTAAATTTTCAAAATTTTCTATTTTAATTAAACTCATATTATACTGCCAATGCTATTGTTCTAAAATCCTTTAATCTTGCTGGTAGAGCTGACACCGTACCATTAATTACAATCTTAATTTGAAAAGATGTAAACTCTGGTAAAGCACTAGCACTAAATTTGTAATCTTTAAAATCTAAATCTAATACTACATCACCTTTAGATGGATCAACAGACGTATCTGAACTACCATCTGTATTAAATGCTGTGTATGGTATATCTTCTATTCTTCTTGTTTCTTCACCACCTGATAATCTAAAGAAACATTTAATTGATGAAGATGATCTAACACTAGCCGCCACTCTGACCTCTAAAGCTGTTGAGGCATTTTCTAAATTTACTGGTTTAGTTAAGTACGAACCTGAAGATGAACCACCTTCTATCGCTGTATCTTCTTCAAAATCAACCGTGTTAGTTAATTTAGCAATTACTTTTGAACCATTACCAGGTGCTGAGTCAAAAGTTATCGTAGTACCAGAAACCGTAAAGTCATCAATTGGTTGTAATTTTTTACCATCTTTTTTAATTGCTAACAAGTGTACACTTGATGGCGAACCTGATAAAGTAAATGCTGTAGTTGAACCGTCACCTGTTAATGTATCAGTTGATGATACCGTTGGATTATTTAATCTATTTGATATAGCAAAAGAGTTTAATCTTTTTGCATCAACAACAGGGGTTAAATTAGCATTTGATGAACTCATTGTCAAGTTAAATACAATTGATTTAGAACCTGACATTTCATTTGTTTGGTTTATATCACTCGCTACTAATTGTGGAAAATCTCTATAATAGTTATCACCTAACACAATACTTTCAGCGGCTGTTGTAGCTGCTAAACTAAATGGTGTCTCTGAACCGTGTATTGATTTACCTGTTGTTGTTCTTAAAGTAGATGTTAAACTTGTTTGTGGGTGAACAATGTGACCAATTTGTGGTTGTAATACATCAAACAATCTATTTTGTGTAGCAGTAACACTTGAGCCACCAACATCACCAGTAGCACTCGCTGTGCCTGAAGTTGTTATGTCATAACTATCTAAAGTTATATTTGAGATACTTGTATATGTTCCGTTAATATCAGAGTGAGCAATGCCATTATAAGTACCAGCCTCTACACCAGCAATTGTAACATTGTCACTAGTAGAATGCATTCCGTGATTTTTGTGGAATATTCTAATTAAACCTGTGCCGTTAAATGTTCTAATTGGATTTGCCTCTAAAGTTTTTACAGGTAAAGTTTTATTTGCTAATGTTAAAGTACCTGAAGCTGACGTATCAAATACAGCTTTTCTTAAAGTAAATTTTAAATCTTCCATTTGTTCAGGTGTCCAAGTACGATAGTTAGCAGATTTAAATAAAACACCAGTTTGTGGTTGTTTTGATACCGTTCTATCAGAACCTATAACCGTTTCGCCTAATCTTGATATGTAGACCGTGTAATCTGTTGAGTCTGAATATAATACTATACAATACTCAACACCCTCTTGTAAATAAACAGGAGCGTCAAAAGTAAATTTAGTTGCCGTAGCAGCGTCTGTACTTGTGTTAATAGCACTTGGATTTAAATATTTTTGTGAGAATGGTACAATTTTTTGACCTGGATAACCATTAACCATATTTCTAATTTCACATCTTACAGGTATTGTAGATGATTTAGTAGCAAAGAAAACATCTAAACTTGTTACAAATAAACCATCTTCTTCATCAATAACAAATGATTGAGCTAATGGGTCACCGTCACCAGGACCTGTATCATTAGTACCTCTATCTGGTTGTCTTGTGGCAATAACTCTACTAGCATTTCTAGTTGTTGTTCTACTGCCTACAACGTTATCTCGTTGTGTAGTAGCCTCTCTTGTAGAAATTATGGCCTCTTGTGTAGTTTCTAATAAACCTTTAGCGTCATAATCTGCCTCAGCTGAAGTAGCTACATTTGTTCTATCTTGGCTATTTGTAGATGAAGCGGTTAATCTGAATACTCTTTTACCTGTTCGCCATCTTGGATTTGAGTCAACATTTGGATCAGGTATAGCAAATGATCCTGTTACAGAACCATTAGAGTCTGTTACAATATTACCACCAGCAGAGCCACCATCAGGTGTTACATAAATTGAAATATCTATATTATCAAAGAAAGGGAAAACTCTAGTATTAGGTCTCATACCTCTTGCTGTAAATGATACCGTTCTACTTCTAATAAATGGTATAAAGGCAACTGACATAACTCTATTACCTAAACTTTGTCTTAAAGTTTGTGGTACGATTGTTGTTCTAATACCAGCTCTTGTTTGTACAACATCTCTACTTGTTGTTTGTACTAATTGATCACCACGCCAAGTTTGACTTGTTCTAGGATTACCTGACCATTGATCTTGCCATTCATTCCATTCTGTACCAACTGGTATTTCTTGTGATGTATTTGCTAAACCTCTTTCTCTTAACAAGTTATCAAAAGTACCAAGGCCTGTAAATATTGTTAATTCTGGAGCTCTTCTAGTTTCTTTCCATTCATCAACTGGTGGGTCTAATTCTATATTACCTATCCAATCAAATACTAAAAATGGATTTAAGTTTTCTGTTTTAGAGGCAAAAGGTTGTTCTAAATAAGTTGTTTCAGTATATGGTAAAGTAAATAGATCACCAGTTTTTGTATAATTAGCAGCTGTTCTATCAGCAGCTAATATTGAAGTTAAATCATCATCAACTTCTTCTAATTCTACAACGTCTTCATTAAAAGGCGTTCTTGCCTCTCCTCTACTTCTATCAATAGATAATTTATAGTCATTATTACCTACATCACCAACATTATGGCCTGTAAAGTTATCTACAACAAAACCATTTTTAAATCTATCAAAGCCATCACTATCTTGTATTTGTAAAGATTGAGCGTCTTGTTCTAATAAAGAAAGTTGAGTATAATATTCTATGTTTTTAATTCTGTTTTCTAAAGAACCAATATCTCTCATTGTGTATCTGATATTGTCCTCTTTATCTACTTTTACCTCATCTGTATTTAAAGTATAACTTGGTATTGTTAATGTGGCCAATAATAAATGACCATCTAAATTTTCTGGTTCTAATGGGTTTAAAGCAGAGGCACCTTTTAATACTTTTATAACACCTTCTCTAGTAATAAAAACTTTATCAATTCTGTTTAGGAAAAATTCTAAATCAGCTGTAATATCTGAATTAAATTGTACAACATCAACCGTTGATGAACCTGTTCCGTCAAAACTTCTATCACTCGTACCTGAATTGATTGTACTAGCGTCATCAACTCTTGGTCTAAAATCTAAAGTATCTCTTAATTCAAATTTTGTACCTGTTGTATCTGAAGTGTAACTAGGTATGTTTTCGTAATCAACAACACCTGAATATGAGTCAACATCAAAATAATCACCTGATCCGTGAGCAAAGAAATCAAAATCTACAAGTAATCTACCTGTTGGTTTTAAAGCACCAGGTTTTAATCTAATTCTACCTATGTCATAGAAGTTATCTCTTTGACCTGTATCTAATTCAAACCTACTTGTAATATCTGTATCACTTGAAGAAGCAGCTGAACCAAAACCAGATGACATATAAACATTGTTTAAAGCAAAAACATCAGCCTTGCCTAAACCAATAACACCACTTTCAATAGTAGCTTGTGTTGAAATGGCAACCGTTTGATTTGAGTTTAAAGTTTTTGTTTTTGAACCAGCAACCGTTCTACTAACCGTTGCTAAAATTTTTATTTTATGACCTTGAAAGTTAGCACCAAAATCAAGGTTTAGTGTTTTACCAGTTGGCGAACCTGTTAAATTAAATATAGCGTCACCCTCGTGGTTATTACCTGATAAATTTAATACATCGCCTACAGCGCCTGTGCCACCTGAACCAAGTGTCATTATAGTTGCTGTAAAGTCATCACTTGCTAAAGATGTAAATGTTTCATTTGTACCAGCAGTAATTGTAACATCACCATTTGATGATAATGTTCCTGTAAAGTTTCTTCTTACATTAAAGTTAGTATCAGTAGCACCACTATTTGCTGTAGTTTTTAATGTTTTTACCGTTGTGTAAGGTAATTGAAATATTGAAATATTGTTTTCTGGATTATTTAATTTAGCTCTTCTTCTAGTTAAAACGGCAGCTGTAGTTACATCTGAACTACCAACAGCGGCTGTTAATTCTAATTCTGTTTGTGATACAACATATTTTACTATACCTGTAAGTGTTGTGCCAGCGTCATTTGTAAATGTTACAGAGTCACCAATTTTTATATCTGTTGTAAAGTTTGTACCTTTACCAAAAACCGTAGCGTCTGAATTAGCTACCGTAACGTTTCCTGTAATTGTAGTGTTTGTACCGTGAGTTGATGTCAATGATGTATCAGCAGTATAGGCTGGCGAGCCTGCCATACCGATTTGTTTAACTGCTGTAATATCTCTTGTACCTACTGCTTTAAAACCTAAAACGTCTGATTGTAAAGTTAAAGCAGCGTTTGAAGTTTGGCCTGTTACAACTTCGCCAGCACTAAATGTTCCTTCAACATTACCAACAACTATTGTTGTATGTTCTAAAGTAGGTGCTGAACTAAATGATGTAACATTTATTGCTGTTGTACCAGCAGAGTCAAATAATTCAAAAGTATTTGTTGTTGTATTTCTGGCTGTGTAAACCGTGCTATCACTTGTAGCTGATGAATCTATTTGAAAACTACCACCTGTTAAATGAATTTGTTGACCGTCTGTGATACCGTGATCATTTAAAGTAACAACGGCTGCTGAAAAAGCACCTTCTATATCTGTGCCTGAAGCTGTGATAGAAGAAACTGCCGTATTTTTAGTTGCTGTTATACTTTGTACAATACCTGTAGCACCTGAAGTAGCACCTGATACAACTTCACCTGTTGTATATGAAGCTGTGCCTAAAGCATTTAAGTGTGTAAACATCTCAATGTCAAATAAGAAATGTTTATAAATTGAACTTGTAGCGTTTATGTCATCTGTCTCTGTAGCAGACACGGTTTCAAAACCACGTGACTTAGCACGACCAATTTGTGGCACGGTTGTACCAACCGTTGATTGTTCCGTACCTCTAGCACTTGTGGCCGTATCATATAAGTTTATAGTTTTAAATGCCTCTACATCACCAGAAACAAATCCAATATCTGGCGAACCAAAAACATTTGTTACATTAAAAAAGTTTTTAACATTAAATCTTGTTTTATTATTATTTGCTGTTTCAAAATCTCTTGCTTTATCAACATCAACAAAAGTTGTTCCTATTCTTTCAGCTTCATAACCTTTTACATATGCTTTAAAAGGCGAAACACCTAGAGATAATTTTGTAGCGTCACCACCATTAGCGGCTGTATTAATACCTCTATTATTACCTGAAACTAAATGTTCTCTAACGTCAAAATCTGGATTATGTAAAACATAATCACCTGATTCATCAAACGTTCTACGAGCTAGTGTGTCTTCTAATACAGCATACTCTGTATTTCTTGTAATTGTTTTAATATTACCATTTACAACTCTAGCAATTTCAAAAAAGTTTTCATCTTCAGTTGATGATAAAGTTTTTTTAGCGAGTGTTAATAAAATTTTAAATCTGTGAGCACCTGGAGCATTTACGTTTGATGAGCCAGCGGCATTATCATTTAAACTTGAGTCATCACTTGGTGTTACAAAAGATTCTGTAACCGTAAAACCAATTCTATATGATGGTGTATTTGTATATTTGTCTAATATTATTGTTGAGGCGTCAACTTGTACAAAAAATCCATTTATATAATAAACACCTGCTTGTACACCAGCCGCTGAACCTGTGGCAGTTGTGTCAACAACACAAGATAAAGAAACACTATCACTATTTGTTCCTGTTAAAGTTTCGCCATCTGAAAAAACATCAGCAGTATTATTTGAACCTGTTTTAGAATATTTTACAAATAAAGTATCTGGATCAGTACCGTCTGTTGCTACCGTTTTTGTAATTTCAGCAGTTACACCTGAAGTACCACCAGTTAAAATTGTTCCTGTTGTAAATTGTGCTAATGTGTTTGAAGAATCTATACTTGTTAATTTTACAGCATAATATTGTGTATCAATAGATACCTGTCCAGGTATGACCATAGCTCCTTGTTTAAACATATGGTCACCAAATCTTTCAATTTGGTTTTGTAATATCGTTTGTGATTGTGTTAACTCTCTAGCCTGAACAGCAAAAGCTGGTCTGAATAAGACTCTATGAAACTTCTTACTTTCGGAAAAGTCATCATAGTAAGGCGAGAGGTTAAAGTCTGTTGGACTTGGCATTTATTTCCCTCTAAAATTCAATAATCAATTTAACGTTTTCAGTTTGATCTGAAGCTCTTGTTATTGGTGATCTGTTTTCAATATACATTACATCTCCAGTATCAGCGTCAATTTCACCAGCGCTATAGCCACTTGTGAATACAACATTATCAACCGTGGTAGATGAAGTTGATGGTGTTGCTGAAGCACTTGAACTTTGACCAGTTACAGCATTTGCTCCTGAAAAGGCTGTTAAGTTACCATTACTATCAACACCCTCATCATTAAATCTTGTTTGTATATAATATAAAATATTGTTTGAACTATCCCATTCAACAACTTTACCTACAGCACCTGTTGAAGCCTGATTTATTTCTTCATCTGCTGTAAATGTTCCTGATGGTGAAGTTACTAATATAGCTTTTGTGCCTCTTAAAGTTGTAGCACTAGCAGCTGAACCGCCTGATTCAATATCTCTCATTAAAACAACTTTTCTAAAATCGTTTGCTGTTGTAAAGTCACCTGTATTACCTGACTCTGAAGCTTCAAAGTTTGTATTTAACATTACAAAAAAACCACCTAATTCTTCAATAGCATTTTTACCGTGACCACCTTTTGGTTCGATAATTACATCTAACTCTGTGCCTGATAAAGAACCACCACCTGCTGTATTAATATCAGCAACTCTAATATAAGCAAAAGTATAACCTGTTCCTGCTGTAGTAATTGTAACGGCTGTTACAGCACCACCTGAAATTGTTACCGTAGCAGCACCACTTGAACCATCACCTCTGATTGGCACACTAGTATGTGAACCGTTTGTACCACCTGAGCCAGCAGTTTTAATTCTAACGTGACTTAAAGCACCATCAACAGCAGCCGCTGAGACGGTTGAGTTAGTCGCTACTGCCATAAAATCAGTAGATAAAAAGTTAGTTTGTTGTGAGGCAGATAACGTGTACATATATTTCCACTTATAATTATCTCCTGTTGACAAGATAGATGTAGATGTGCCAGTAGGTTTTACCGTAGAAGCAGAATCACCACCGTTTTCTATACATTTGTAAACATTGAAATCATCTGTCATTACGTAAAAATTAGAATCAAACAAAGTAGTAGCACCACTATTTGCTGTTTGAACACTTGAAGTTGAACCAGTTACAAAATGACCATAGTCGTGTCTATAATAATCGTATGTTGTTCCTGTTGTCCAATTTCGTCTAGGTATACAAATTGAAGTTTCTGAACTTGTAACTTTTTTAGCAGCTAATAAATCGTTAAAAGTATTAAATTCTTCGTAATTTGAATCAATTGGTGTTGGTGGTGAAGTGTCTGAGCCTTCAAACTCTGTACGACTATCACCTCTTGTTGATGTTCCGAACGCTTGTGGTCTTCCTATACCCAAATAATACACATTTGGTGAAGACTCTGAAAAAGATTCTACAAATTGCTCTTGGTTGTGAATCCTAAATTTGTTTGTTATTATTGCTGCCATAAATTCCTCTTTAATCTATTTATATTTATACCTGTTAACTATAGCTTATTGTAATTTCCGTTGGAAAAGCTAAATACGTCTTTAGTTGTGGTGTGTTTATATCTCCCATTGTGTGAGTTGTGCCATCTATGCTATCTATTCCTGTACCAATGACAAATTGTTTATTCCAGTCAGCCAGAGTTAGTGGTTGTACGTATGATCTAACCACACTATCTGCTCCAGCGCCTGCTGTTTGTGGATTATCACTTCCACTATATAATCTGTAAAATCTATTGATACTTCTCATACGAGGGCCAGCACCAGCAATACCAAATCTTGTAGTGTTTTCTCTGACCGTTAGTGATGGCGTACTCATAAATTGAAGTTTTATTGCTTGTTTTAAAGTTACATCTCTAGTATTTGTAGTAAAGTGTTCAGTTGTACTATCATTAAAGTCTGGATCAACGCCAGCCTGTGGACTAGCTCTTAATGATGTACCATCTGTTTCTGTTCCTAGTCTTCTACCAAATATTGTAGAAAATAATGTGTTAATTATTAACGCTATGCCTTCATAATCAATACTACTATTAACGCCTGTAAAGCTTCTAATTCTATTATTAACTTGTGTGGCTATGTTTACTTGTCCTGTAAAGTAAAAACCAGCACCGTGCATCGTCTTTTTAAAACTATCTCGCCAGTCACTAATTGATCTACCAACTTTAATTACATATGAATAATCTTGATAGTATAAACTATCTTGTATTCTCATTGTTGTTTCTGAAATATGACCATCTTCATTTAAGAAAGTGCCTGAAGTTGTTGCTACTGCTGAAACCGTTGTTGTTGCTGTTGCTAAACTACCAGCTTGAATTGTGGCAGTAGCTTCTGATTCTGAGCCTGTAATAGTTACGCCTGATCCAAAATTACCTGTTAGATCACTTAATGTAATTAAACCTCTGTCACTATCTAATGATACAAAAGTACCTGAAACGGTAGTTGAACCGTCATCACTAATACCTGTAATAGTATCACTTGTTGTAAATGTGCCTGAAACACCTGTTACAATAAATTTACCATTCATAGATAAAGTAGGTGGTGATGGCGATTGTTGATGCTCAGCACCAGATTCAATAATTTTTAATGATTGAACTCTACCAATTTCTGGCCCAAAAAGTTTTATAGAAGCACTTGAACCACCACTACTTTCTGAAACGGTAGCTGTAGGTAATGAACGAAAATTATTTCCGCCATTTATAATTCTAATATCTGTTATATCACCTGAACCTGATCCAGATTCTTGTACAATTTTATTACCAGTAAAAGGGTCACCTCTTTGTGTTTCATCTTCTAAAACTAAATGATCAACACCATCTGTCATATCACTTGTTCCTTCTTCAGCCACAATACCACCGTTTACTAGTGAAACTTTTGCCTGAGCAGAACCACCACCTGTGCCAGTATTTGTAAATACTATATCATCACCAATTTCATAACCAGAACCAACACTATCAACAAAAACTTGTGTGATAGGCCCACCGCCAATATCATCAATATTAATTGAAGCTCCTGATCCACCGCCAGTTACGCCTAGTGCCTCGCCAGTTGTATAGAGAGAACCATCATTTGTAATTGATATTACGTTTGGTATACCTGTCACGGTAGCCTTAATGAAAATATCTGATTCATCTGTTTCTGTACCTCTAACAACTTCATCTGTTTGAAAAGTACCTGTAATAGTATCTTCATTTAAAACAAACTCTGTTACTAAATTTTCACCTATTTGAAACTTAAATACGTTTTCAATGATAGCTGTAGCACCTGAAGTTTCACCCGTAATTGTTCTACCAATTAAATCTGATGTATCACCTGTTGTTAATTGGCCAGTTGATTGTATAGCTCTCATTATTTTTTTAGTATCAAACTGACCATCAGAAGCTCTTAACATTTGTTCTCTAGGATAAATTGTTTCTGATTGTTCGTTAAATAGTAATCTAAAAAATAACTCGTGACCTCTAGCTGTACCTTTTGTTCTATAAAGTGTTTTTACATTTTTAATTAAATTTCTTTTATTTAAACCTGAAGCTAATGTTTCTGGTAAAGTATTTAAAAACTCATTTCTAAATTTTGTTAAAAAATTTGAGATCGCCTTATCAGGATCACGAAAGTTTAATAACTCTTGTATATTTGTAACGGGATTAGGTTTATAATTATTAATAACTGCTTGAGCACCAGATGAACCACCAGTTACTATCTCATTCATTACAAATTTATCTTGTGCTGATATGAACAATCTATTATTAGTTAAATCTTCGGCTAAAACCGTTGTCGTAGCACCTGAACTGGCACCTGTAATAGTTTCACCTCTTGTAAATTTACCAAAAGATGAATCTTCTAAAATAATTTTATCGCCAGCATCCAGTTGTGTTCTATCAGTATCTAAACGTGAGGCGTCTAATACTAGATTATTTTCCTGTGCTGTTTCTGTTTCTAATTGAATACCATCTGTTGACTCAATACTTGTAACGGCCAACTCTGCCGACTCCATAAATGTATAATAAGTTTTTACAAACTCTAAAAATTTAGGGTGATCAGATAAAACAAACTCAGGAGCCTGTTTCTCTATAAGTAAGGATATTTTATCTTTAAATGAGGCCATTAGTAACTACTTGTTGTTGTATATCCTACGCCAGCGTCAGCAGAACCTCCAACAAACGAGTCAGCAGTTACCGTAATTGATGAATTAGCAGTATCAATTTCTAATATTTGATTTCTTACAGGCACAACATCATTTGAGTCAGGTTTTACCGTCAACTCAATTATGGTTGAAGCAGAGCCTCTAATATTTGATATTGAAGCTATGTTTAATGAGTTTAGAGTAACTTGACCAGTTGAATAATTTATTGTGCCTTGTGTATTGTTAGCATATGTTCTAACACCAGAAACTATGTAATATCTTCTAACATTACCTGCTCCATCATCATCTAAAAACATTTCATTTGTTGTATCACCATCTACTTTAAAACCTGTTGATTCTAAAATACCACCGGCTGCTTTATTGTGTTCACTATGAGGATTGTATAAAGCATTTCTAAAGTAAATGTTATATAGAGTTGAACTATTTAACGTTGGTGTAAATTCTTTTCTAATTTTTAGTGTTGTTATATTTGATAAAATTGATGTATCAGTATCGTCAATTGCTTTTGATACTTTAGAATATCTAAATACACTATCAAATTTTTGTAAATTATTTGTATTGAAATTTGTTAACGTAGTTATAATATTTGATTTTAATGTATCAGACGTTTTTGTTGTAGCGTTACTATCATATTTAACATTACTTGTTAATAAAATAGATGTTGTTTCTGGATCAACAATTTCTGGAACAACTGAAGCAACATTGAATTTTTTTAATTGTGTTACTAAATCTAATTTAGTAGCATTTGTTAATGTAGAACCAGAAGCTGCCTTAATAGAAATTTTTACCGTACCGTAAATTGGTGTTTCTTCATCTTCACCACCCCAAGCTGAAACGGCCTGAGCATTAGGATATAATTCTAAAACTTTTGTTTCATAGTCACTTGTTGTAACTGCTCTATCTTGTGCTGAATATTGTAAAGGCGCATTAAATCTTATTGACTCTTTTGTTTGTGGTTCAGAACCACCTTGAGCATTTGAAACGGTGCTAATAGATACATTTGAAAAACCACCAATAGCACCTGATAAAGCAAAACTTGAAGCACCATTAGCAGCTGTTTTATTTGTAACAACATATTCTAATATAATAATATTACCATCTGATAAAGATTTACCTATAATACCATCACCAAAATAAACTTCAAATTTACCCTCATCACTTTCTTGTAAAAAATAAACTTTAGATGTGTCATCTAATCCTACAATACCTGTTGCTAAATTATAAACTTGTGTTGTAGTATCACTAGAAGAATTTTGAACCGTTACTTTTAAAGTTGTAGTATCAGCGTTTACATTAGGTATTAAAAACTTTTGGTCTGGATCAGAGCTGTCAACGGTATATTTAAATGTAGTTAAAGTGCCTTCAAAAATTGGCACACTAGAAAATTTATAAACACCTTCAAGTGGTGATATTGTTGTTTCAGCATTTGTAACAAATTGATATGCTGTGCCACCAATTGTTGATGTAAAAACCGTGCCTTTAGCCATTGTGACCGTAGCACCTGTTCCGTTATTAATTGTAATATCTATATTTGCTGTTGGTGCTTTTGCTGATGTTGGTCTATAACCTAACATTTTAGCTAACGACACAATATTTTTTCTTATGTCGGCAGAATCTAAATACATTTCATTTGCTAACATATTAGCATTGAAACCTAGATAGTGTGTGTTGTAAGCTAAAAGGTCTAGTAAGACAGCAAAACCAGAACCTTCAAAATCATAATCCTGAAATTCTGATTGACTTTGTAAAAATGTTTTTAAATTAGTTTTTACATTATCAAAATCTAAATCTGATACCGTTAATTTGTTTGAAGCCATATTATCTTATTCTCTGTAAAGTTGTTAATACCGTAACAGGATTTGCTATGTTCATACAATAGAAAATCACTCTTACCTCAATAGCATTTCTATCAGGACTTTCTGTTACAATTACCTGATCTAATCTTGCTCTTGGCTCATAATTAGTAATTACTTCTTCAACTTTTCTTTTTATAAAAATACTAGTAACTGGTGTAAATGGTTCAAATAATAATTGTCTAACACCACAACCTAATTCAGGATGAAAAGGTCTCTCATAAAAATTAGTGTTTACTAAATTTCTAACACTTCTTTTTATGGCCTCTACATCTTCAATCTTAACTACATCATTTGTAACCGTATTTCTAGCAAAATCTAAATTTAGGTCTTTAAAAGTCCTTACACTTTGATTACTTTTATTGGTTTGTGAAGCGTCATAGTTTGCCATATCGCTTAATATTTATAAGACTATCCTGAAAATACGTTAGAAGAACCGCTAGTCATAGCGCCAGCATCAGCACTATCACCTATTCTTGCTAATGCTAAACCCTCTACAAATACCGTTGAAGAACCAGCGTTTACTTGTGCCACGTGATTAGCACAAGGAGGGTTTGGTGGGAAAGGGTGTGGTACCGTTTTATCTGTTATTCTAGCCATTAATATACTATTAGCAAAAACGGTAGATTGAGCAGGTGTCGTTA
>VTLG01015258.1_pt1 | contig 14063 bp, 12 predicted proteins | sample 4694571 | NCBI WGS metagenome assembly VTLG01 (sample SAMN12604809, study PRJNA352737) | marine metagenome | biome: ENVO:00000447; feature: ENVO:00000209|ENVO:00000569|ENVO:01000036; material: ENVO:00002151; isolation source: viral sequences binned using virsorter ...
GCGGTTCTAGTCCAACATTAGACATTAAGTTAACTGAGTCTGACGCTAGTAGTGGTACTTATACAGACCTCTCAGGAGCTACTTTTACACAAGTTACTGGTTCTGCTTCAATGCAAACACTTGTAATCAACAAAGATACTTCTAAGCGTTATATCAAGATTGTGCAAACAATCGGTGGGTCATCACCTACATTTACTTTTAGTATCAACTTGGTTGGTGTTAAAAAGTATAGCTAAAATATATAGCCCTCTTTTGAGGGCTTTTTCTTATGGCATTTACTGAAGATTTAGATATATTTTTGTCAGACTTTGGAGATGAGGTCATCTATGAAGGTGTCATTTATAAAGGAATACTTGAACAACCTGACGAGATAGTCGCAGATGGTCTAGTAATGACAACTGATTATGAATTAACAGCTAAAACTTCTGAATTAGGTAGTCTTGTTTTTGATAACACATTAAAAGTAAATGGAGATAGTTATAAAGTTAGGAGTGCAAGAAAAATAGATGATGGTAGTTTTTGTTTAGTAAGTTTAACTAAAACCTAATCATGGCAAGTAAGAGAGAACAAATTATAGCTGCTTTAAAAACAACTCTAGCAGGTACTACAGGAGTATCGACTCGAATTTATAGATCACGAATAGAACCTATAACAAATGGCGAATCACCTGCAATTGTTATAGAGCCAGTTACTGATGAACCATCTATAAATAGTACAAGCTATTTAAAAATAGATTGGACATTAAGAATCAGAATAGTTGTAATTGTCAGGGGAGCTATCCCTGATAATGTTGCAGATCCAACTGTAGAAAGTCTATTTACAAAAGTACTTAATGATCCAACTGTTGGCGGTCTTGCAAAAGACATAAGACCAGCGACTCAAACTTTTGAAGTTTTAGATGCAGATCAACCAGCAGGTCTTATAACCTGTGAGTTTGAGATTGATTACAGAACTTCATATAACAGTTTGAGTACATGATTTATAATTAGGGCATACCCTAACAACCCCAAGCGTTTAATATGGAGTATGAAATCCCAAATGAGGGTGGAACTTACATCCTTAATCCAAAAACTGGCAAGGCAAAGCTAGTACAACAAACTTCACAAGCTGAACCCCCTAAAGAGGTAACAACTGATGGCACTACTGACAAGAAAGAGAGTAATTCTGATTGAAGCGGAAAGTTCTTATGGAACTGATCCAAGCATGGCTACTTCAACAGTTGTTCTGGTAACAGATTTAAGTATTACACCACAATCAAGTGATGTTGTTAACAGAGATGTTGTAAGACCATTCTTAGGAGCGTCTGAACAGTTACTTGCTAACACTAGAGTTGAATGTACATTCTCAGTGGAACTTGCGGGATCTGGCTCGGCAGGGACAGCCCCAAGATATGGAGATGCCATTAAAGCCTGTGGGTTTGCGGAGGCAATTGTAAGTAGCACTTCTGTTACCTACACTCCTGTATCATCTAGTTTCTCATCTGTCAGTATTCATTACAACGTAGATGGAGTAAGGCATATTGTTACAGGTTGTCGAGGTAGTTTTGTAGTTAATGCAGAGGTAGGATCAATCCCTACAATCGATTTCACTTTTACTGGAATCTATAATGCTCCAACAGACACAGCACTTCCCACAATTGCGTATGGTAACCAGGCAACACCTCTGATATTTAAAAATGGTAATACTTCTGGTTTCCAACTTTTATCTTATGCAGGTGCTTTACAATCTCTAACAATGGATGCAGGTGTATCGACAGTTTATAGAGAACTTGTTGGTGGCACTAAAGAAGTAATTATTACTGATAGAGCATCAAACGGAACAGTAAGTATAGAAGCTCCAACAATTGCACAGAAAGATTATTTTACTGCTGCCTTAACAGATACATCATTAGGTAACTTGCAGTTTTTACATGGAACTACAGCAGGTAATAAAGTACAGCTTATAAGCAGTAAGGTTGATATTGGGGATGTTAACTATGGAGAGATGGATGGAGTAGCGATGCTTGAGATTCCATATACATTAGTTCCAAGTGCAGCTGGTAATGAGGTCAGCCTAATATATACATAACTATTGACTTCCTAGCTAAAGTATAGAAGTATATATATTATTTAGTTTTTTATGGCATTTGTTCGTAAAAAGACCAAGGTCTATCCTTGGCCTGTGGAAGTAGAACGTCCTTCTGAGACAATACCGGGCGAATTTGAGAAGACATCTTTTACAGGAAAATTTGCACGATTATCAAGAACTGAGTTAAATAAATTTGAAGATGAGGATGAGTATTCTGCCTTGTCAAAAATTTTAGTTGGTTGGGAAGATGTTAATGAAGAAGATGGCACACCTATTTCTTTTAGTAAAACTATCCTTAAAGAGTTTGCAGAAGACACGGATTTTGTTGCAGCAGTATTAGCAGCATTTAAAAAATTCTATGCAAATGCACAAGTGGGAAACTAACTGATGCTGCCATATACTGGGCTTCGGGTGGCAAACAGATAATAGATAGTACCGAGGAAGATGCAAAAGCATTCGGTATAAAAATAGAGAAGCAACCAGAGGTAAGTACTGATTTTGAAGTATGGGAAGATAATTGGGAAATTGTTATGATGTTTTTAAGAATACAAACACAATGGAATATGTCTTTTGGAGGTGTAGTAGGATTAAAATACGAGGTTCTATTGCTTGCTGGAGGTCTATTTGACCTTTACAATGTAGAAAACCGTCAAGAAATGTTAGAGGGCTTACAACTTATGGAATCTGTAGCTCTTCGTGAGATAAATAAGGAGAAGAAGAGTGGCAGCTAAGAAGTTAGAGAAGTTTACTATTGAAATAGATTTACAAGGTTTAGAAGATCTTTCTGGATTAACACGTTCACTTAAACAATTAAACAAAGCATTTAAACCATTAAATGATGTAGGAGTAAAAAGTCTAAATAAAAATATAGCTACAACTATCGCTTTAGTCCCCAAAAGTATAAATCAATTTAAACAGAAAGAAAGAACATTAAAAGCACTTAGAAACGAGACAGACATAACAGGTAAAGAATTTAAAGAACTTGGGGCTGCAATTGATGCAAATGCTGCAAAATTAAAATCGTTTACACAAATCCAACCAAAAGGAATGTTTGGAAGAATAGGTGCTGCATATAAACAAAGAGTAGGAGTAGGTCAGAGAGCAGCACTTGGTGCATTAGCTGGAACTGTAGGTGGACAACTTGGAACAACAGGACAACTTGCTTTCGCAGGTGGTGCTGTTGGAGGCCCGGCAGGTGCTGTTGCAGGTGCTACCATTGGGGCTGCTGTTGATACTGTAAAAGCAGCTAGTGCTGCTGCTCAATATTCTGCACAAATACAAAAGCTAGAAGTTGCATTAAAAGGTGTAACTAAAACACAAAAAGAATTCACAAAAGCACAGAAGATTATATCTGACACATCTAGAAGATTAAATGTTCCATTAGGATCAGCCACCAAACAATTTACTACTTTATCTGCATCTGTTATTGGTGCTGGTGGAAATGTAGATGATGCAGAGAAAGTATTTAAAGGTGTATCTGAAGCTATTAAAGCAACAGGTGGAGATGCTGAAGATGTGCAATCTGCGATTCGAGCGATGTCGCAAATTTTCGGTAAAGGTAAGGTGTCGGCAGAAGAATTACAGGGCCAACTGGGTGAACGCTTACCAGGAGCCGTGGTTAAATTTGCTACAGCAACAGGACGAACACTACCTGAGTTACAGAAAGACTTGAGAGATGGAACTGTTGGTCTTAATGATGTTATGAAATTTGTTGTCAAACTTAGCGAAGATCATGCTGATGCTGCTGAAAAGATGGCAAATTCTCAAGCAGATGCAGGTCAGAAAATGACAGTTGCATTAAGAGAATTACAAAAAGAATTTGGAGACTTATTTGTACCAGTAGGTGCGATGATACAAGGATTTGTTACACAGATTGCAAGGGCAACAACAGCTATTCTTAAATTCTTTAAGACAGTAATAAGAGGAAATAAAGAAGTATCGAATGAGTTACAAGCACGAGATTTTGCATTGGAGCAGGTTGGAGGTACTAGTGCAATGACAAAAACAGGCAAGCGTAGATTTGCTAAGACAGGGGTGTTTGATGAAAGTATGTTACAAGCTGATAAAGTTGATCAATTTAACTTTATCCAAGGACAGCGTTTAGATTTCTTAAATAAAAAAGATGAGGAAGCTAGCACACCAAGTAATTTTGATGATCCTGTATCACAAGAAAAACTTAATGAAAAACTTGCAAAACGTCAGTTACAGCTAGGACTAATAACTCAAGAAAAATTTGATCAACTAGCAATTGATAGGGAGGCACAAGTAATTTTTGACGAGATGACAGAAATACAGGGCGAAAAATTTAAAATGACACTTGACGAAATAAAACTTAAGTTACAAGACAATAAACAAGAAACATATAATTTTAAAGAAGAACTAAAAAAAGTTGCAGACTCTGCAATGGATTTACAATCTAATATTGGAGAACTTGCAGTAGGTGCTGTAAATAAATTAGCAGACGGATTTGTAGAACTTGCAATGACAGGAAAAGCTAGTTTTGGCGATTTAGCAAGATCAATATTAGCTGATTTACAAAGAATGATACTTAAAGCTGCATTTTTTAATGCATTATTTGGATTATTTCCAGGCTTACAAGGTTTCTTAAATTTTGAAAAAGGTGGTGTCGTTAGTAAGAGTGCTAAAGGTAATGTATTTTCAGAAAATAAAATTGTTCCCTATGCTAGTGGGGGCGTAATTGATAAGCCAGTAATTTTTCCAATGGCAAAAGGCATTGGCCTTGCTGGGGAAGCTGGCCCAGAAGCTATCATGCCGTTGAAACGTGGAAAAGGGGGAAGACTTGGAGTTGAATCTTCTGGTGGGTCTACTAATATAGTTGTAAATGTAGATGCTTCTGGTTCTTCTGTTGAGGGTGAGGAACAACAAGGCCGAGAACTTGGTCGTGCTATAGCTTCAGCGGTACAATCAGAAATAATAAATCAAAAACGTGCAGGGGGTTTATTATCATGACCGAAACATTTCCAAATATTGAAGCTAGTTATGGTGTAACAAAAAACTCAAAACCTAACACTAGAATAGTTCGTTTTGCTGATGGTTATGAACATAGGATACTTCTAGGTTTAGCAGAACATCAAAATCCAAAAACTTATAATCTTACATGGAATAATCTTACAGAAGCAGACTCAGATACTATTGAAACATTTTTAGATGCAAGGGCAAATGATAGTGATTGCTTTATTTACACAGCACCTAATGAAAGTGCATCATCAAAATATGTATGTGATCAATGGCAAAAAAAAATAGATGTTCCTAACAGAGCTACGATTACAGCTACATTTAGAGAGGTGTTTGAACCGTGAGTACAGACAAAATTGTTAGTGAACTGCAAAATCTTAGTCCTAGTGCTGTTATAGAGTTATTTGAATTGCAGTTAAAAAATGATTTGCATGGCACAGATGATGTTTATTATTTTCATAGCGGATCAAGTCTCAATCTTAACAGTAAAATAAAATGGAATGGTAAGGACTATTTAAGATTTCCTATTGAGGCTTCTGGTTTTGAATATACAGGAGGAAAGTTGCCAAGACCACAATTAACTGTAAGTAACGCTACAGGTCTTATAACTACATTATTATTACAAGTAAATCAAGTTACTCCGGGCAATGATTTGATTGGAGCTATTTTTACAAGAAAAAGGACACTTGCAAGATTCTTGCCTAATGACAATTTTGTTGGTGATAATCCATCAGGTGCAGTTGATGAAACCGCAGAATTTCCTAGAGAGATATACACTGTTGCTAGAAAATCTTCAGAAACAAGACAAATTGTACAGTTTGAACTAGCTTCACCTCTTGATCTTGAAAACGTAAAAGCACCAAAACGTATATGTACTAGAAAAAACTTTCCTTCTATAGGAACATTTGTAGGATGAATTGGAAAGAATCTGCACTTACTCATGCAAAAGAACAAGATCCTAAAGAATCATGTGGTCTTTTGCTAAATATAAGAGGTAAAGAAAGGTATTATCCTTGTAAAAACTTAGCTGAAACAAGTTATCAATCTTTTATCTTAGATCCAATAGATTATGTAAAAGCTTCTAAAAAAGGTGAAATTATTGGTGTCGTTCATAGTCACCCATCCACTCCACCAATAGCAAGTCAAGCAGATATGGTTAGTTGTGAAAAAGAAAATTATAAGTGGTATATAGTTAATCCAAAAACAGAGCAATGGGGTTATTATGAACCTTGTGGATATAAAGCACCTTTATTAGGCAGAGAGTGGGTTTGGGGTATTACAGACTGTTGGAGTCTTATTAGGGATTATTATAACGAAGTATTAGGTATAAAATTAATTGATTTTGATAGGTCAATGACTCCCGATGAATTTATTAAAAATCCTTTATTTGTAACTTGTGCTGAAAAAGCTGGGTTTAGAAGATTAAATTCAGATGAACCATTGATAGAAAATGATGTTTTATGTATGAATATGGTAGGTAATGGATTGCATCATGTAGCTCTTTTCACAAAAGGGGAGGTTTTACATCATTTAACCGATAGACTATCTTGTAGAGAGCCTTATTCTGCTTGGCTGCAAAAATGTACAGGAGCAAAGTATCGTTATGACAACTAAATTAAAACTGCATGGGGAATTAGGTACATTTATAGGTAATGATGAATTTTATATACAAGCAAATACTGTTGCAAAATCTATAAGTTTTCTTGTAAACAACTTTCCAAAAGTTGAAGCATATATGAATGATAAATATTACAAAGTTTTAGTTAATAATTTAGAGGTTGATAAAGAAGAAATACATTATCCAATTGGGACTCAAGAGATTCAAATAGTTCCAGTTATAACTGGTGCTGGAAATTTTGGCAAAATATTATTAGGTGCTGTATTAATTGGTGTAAGCTTTGGTGCTTTTGGTGCTTTTGGTGTTAAATCTATTGGGGCTGCGGGATTTGCCAAAGCTGGTTTTGCAGCTAAAGCAACTTTTGGTATTGGTGCTGCACTTGTATTAAGTGGTGTAAGTGGGATGTTATTTCCAGTGCCAGAGATTGATACTAGCGGTGGTGAAAGCGATCCAAGGATATCTTTTAGTTTTAGTGGGCTTCAGAATACCTCAAGAGCTGGAACGCCTGTTCCAATTTGTTATGGCGAAATTTTGACAGGCTCAGTAGTTATCAGTGGTGCTGTAACAACTGACGAGGTAGAAGCATGACTGAAAATATTATTAGAGGTTATGGAAGCGGTGGTAAACAGAAGGCTTACAAACCAAAAATTGATCCTGATGATCTGAACTCAAGGCAGTTTGCCAGAGTTATGGATTTAATATCAGAAGGTGAAATAGAAGGATTTGCAAGTGCATCAAAAGAAGGATTATCTCAAGGTACAGAAGCCTATCTTAATGCTGCTAAAAAGGATATATTTTTAGATAATACTCCCATACTAAAATCAACAGCAGATTCCGCAGATCCAAGCAAATCAGATTTTAATTATCGAAATGTTGATTTTGATTTTAAGGTTGGAACTAGCAACCAAACCATAATGGATGTTGCTAGAGAAGATGCTGGAAGTTCTAATATAATAGGTCTTAATAATGTCCCGATAACTAATGCAAACGGTAAAACTAGTGGAGCTATTGCTGGATCAGTTACGAGGCAAATAACAGATCCTACAGTTGATCGTGTACGAATTACTATAAATTTTCCAAGATTAGAAGAAATTACTGATAAAGGTGATCAACTTGGAGTAAAAGTAAAATTAAGAATACAAATTCAATATAATGGTGGAGGTTTTGAACTTGTCCGAGATGACACTATCAATGGCAGAACAAGAGACTTATATCAAAAGGATTACAATATAAAATTAAAAAGTAGTCGATTTAATTCTCAAGGAGATACTGCTGACATAAGAGTTCTAAGATTAACAGAAGATAGTGATGACCAAAATAAAATTGATGCTTTTTTTTGGAATTCATATAGTGAATTAAAGTTAGAGCGTGAAACTTTTCCTGACAGTGCATATACAGCTTTAAGATTTGATTCAAAACAATTTGGCTCAATTCCTCAAAGAACTTTTAAAATTCGTGGTATTAAAGTGCGAATACCTGCTTTAAGTGGTTCTGCTGCTGGTACACAAGCAACTTATGGTCAAGCTGCAAATATTGTTACAGTAAGCCTAGCTAGTCATGGCCTTTCTGTTGGGGATTTCATTGTTTTTACTCCAGTATCTGGGGGGACACCAGGCGGTCAATATGCAATTTTAAGTTCTAATTTTAATGACAATTCATTTGAATTTTTTGTAAATGAATCACAAACGGTAACTAATAACGCTACTTGTAAAATACAGGGAACACCGATTGTAGATCCTCAAACTGGTCGTATAAATTATCCAACAGGTTTTGTATTTGATGGAACGATGGGTTTTGCTGTTTGGACTACATGCCCGGCCTTCATACTCCTCGACCTTTTAGTTAATAAACGCTATGGATTTGGAGAACATATTGCCCCAGATCAATCTACAGATGCAAAATTATATGAAAATATAGATTTATATTCTTATTTTAATGCAAGTAAATTTGCTAATGAATTAGTCAAAATTGGTGAGGATGCTAACGGTAATGATATAACTGAACCACGTTTTAGTTGTAATGCAAGTATTCAAAATAGTGTTGATGCATTTACTTTAATAAACTCTTTGGCTGGAGTTATGAGGTGTATGCCAATATGGTCATCGGGTGGAATAACTTTATCTCAAGATAAACCAGTAGATCCTAGTTATTTATTTAATTTATCTAATGTTACCCAAGAAGGTTTTAGTTATTCGGGTAGTGATTTAAAAACTAGAAGCACAGTTATAAATGTATCTTATTTAAACATGGATATTAGAGACATAGATTATGTAACAGTTGGAGATAATGTAACAGGTTCGAGTCCTAATCAAGATGATATTGTTAGACAAAGTAAATACGGTGTTGTTGTTAGAAACGTAAAAGCATTTGCTTGTACGAGTGCTACTCAAGCGATGAGATTAGGTAAAGCAATGCTTTTAAGTCAAGAACGAGAAACAGAAACGGTTACTTTTACAACATCGTTAGATGCTGGAATTATATGTAGAAATGGTGCTGTAATACAAATTGCTGACCCTGTAAGGGCTGGGCTTAGAAGAGGTGGAAGAGTAAAAGCTGTAGGTTCAACTCTAACTGGTAACCCGGCTCCTATAAATCAAATAACTATTGATAATCAAGCATCTGTCGGACTTCAAACAAGTACTTTAGGAACTAATCCAGTATTATATGTTATTTTGCCTGATGGTTCAACTGAAAAACAACCTGTTAATGATTGGACAGATGGTGTTATAACTCTTTCTGGCTCTTTTTCACAAGCTCCAAATCCACAGACAATATGGATGTTTGAAAATGAAAATCTTCAACCACAGCTTTATAGAGTAGTAAACGTTGAAGAAGTTGATGGTATCAATTACACAATAACTGCTTTGTCATATGTACCTGATAAATATGAGGCTATAGAACTTGATGAAGAAATAGAAGATAGAAAAATAACAATTTTAACTGACCCACCTAACCCACCAGAAGAATCAAGTTTATCAGGTACAGAAAGAATAGTTGATATAAATGGAAAGGCTATATCCAAATTAATTTTGTCTTGGAAATCTGTTAGAGGCGTTTCAGAGTATCAAGTGAATTACAAACTTGGTAACAATAATTTTACTACTGCAAGAGTTGATAGTCCTGATTTTGAAATTTTTAATAGTTCTGCTGGGACTTATACAGTTGAAGTTTTAAGTATTGGTCAAACAGGAATTATTAGCTCTACCGCAGCAACAAAGACAATTGAAACTAAAGGAAAAACAGCACCACCTTCAGACATAACAGGTTTATCTTTAGAACCTGTTAATGATAAAGATGTAAGACTTAGATGGAATTTGCATCCTGATGTTGATGTAATTCATGGTGGTCAAATATATGTAAGACACAATTTGAAACAAGATGGGACTGGTACGTTTCAAAATTCTAGTAATTTAATCCCTGCACTTGCTGGTAACTCTACTTTTGCTGTTGTACCTGCACTTGAAGGTGAATACATATTAAAAGCAAGAGATGATACAGGTAACTTTAGTACTGGAGAAACAGGTGTAATTTTAGATATACCAGAAGAAATAGATCCATTACAAATTTTAACAAGAAGAGAAGATTTAGATAGCCCAATATTTCAAGGCACTAAAAGTAGCACTGTTGAATTAAGTACAGATTTAGGTTCGATAGACCTTAAATCAACTGGTTTGTTTGATGATATTCCTGACTTTGACGCTATGGCATCTCTAGACGATTTAGGTGCGATTTCTCCAGAAGGTACTTATGACTTTGGAGGTACAGCAGGGGGGACAGTTTTAGATTTAGGTGCTGTATATAATCTTGAATTAAAAAGACATATTGTTTCTGATGCTTTTATTCCTATTAATGTTTTTGATTTTGTTACTGATGTTGACCTTATGAGTGATTTTGATGGTCAACAAGCTTTTGATGCTAACGCTGAGATATTAGTAAGATCATCTCAAAATCAGTCTACCCTTTCTCAAAGTGGTTCATATACTAAATCTGGAACAAATGAAATGACCATAGGTATTAATGGTCATAACTATAAAGTTAATAATTTTGTTACTTGTGATTTTACCTCTGGTAATGGGGTAGATGGGGAATATAAAGTCACATCAATCACAAATGCAGATCAATTTAAAATTGAATATATAAATGCCCCTGCGAATATTAGTGGCACTCAAAGTGTTACTTGCGGTGCTGATTACACAGAATTTGCTAGTTTTGCAAATGGTAGATTTAAAGGTCGATCTTTTAAATTTAGAGCAAAATTAACAAGTAACAATCCTTTGCAAGATGTCAAAGTAACGGAACTAGGATACACAGCTAGTTTTCCTAGAAGAACAGAACAAAGCACAACAAACATCGCTTCTGGTGCTGCTGCAAAAACTGTTACTTTTGATAATGAATTTTTCACAGGAACTTCTACTTTTGGTGGCACAAACACTTTACCGCCTTCGGTTGGTATTACCCCTGCAAATATGGAAACTGGAGATTTTTATCAAGTGACTAATATAACTGGTACTGGATTTACTGTTACCTTCAAAAACAGTAGTGGTACTATAGTTGATAGGAATTTTGGATTTACGGCTGTTGGATTTGGCAAAAAAGGGTAGAATGAACCTATTATTACTTTATAAAGATGGCTAGAGTAGACGCAACTGGTGGTTCTGGATATGTAATAGATAATGGTACTGGCTTAAATGTCAGAACAAAGCTTAACCAAATAAGTGCTGCTATAAATTCATTAAATAGTGGTGCGGGCGACCCTGCTATTAATACAGCTTTTCAACCGCATATAGATACAAGTTCAAGTGAATTAAAAATAAGAAATGCTCTAAATAGTGGATATATAACTCTTGGAAGAATAGATCAAACTAATTTTGGGTTATTGCCTTTAACAGGTGGGACATTAACTGGGACATTAACTCATAACTATACAGGTGCGATGCGTCTACCTGTAGGAACTACAGCACAAAGACCATCAAGCCCTTCTGCTGGTGATTTTAGATATAACAGCACAGAAAATAATATTGAAGTTTATAACGGCTCAAGTTTTACTACTCCTGGTGGGACAACTTTTACTCAGACAGGAACCGGGGCTAGTTCAAGAACATTTCAAAATAAAAGCGAGGATATAGTTTCTGTAAAAGATTTTGGTGCGACAGGTGATGGAAGTACAAATGATTTTGTAGCTATTCAAAATGCAATCAATGCTGCAAGAGGAGCTAGTAAAGTTTATTTCCCTAAAGGTACTTATAGAGTAAACAGAACTATAGAGATACCAAGCAATAGTCATCTTATCGGTAGTGGGAAATCGACCATTATAAAAATGGTAGATAATGTAGGTCGTGATACGACATTAATGAGAACAGGCAGAAGGGAAGTTACTTTAAATGCTACTTATGCTCAATCAGGAACTACTGTTACTGTTACTATCACTGGTAATCATGGAGTTAACGCAGCAGATGGTTCAACTAGAACAAATTATTCTGTTTTTGCTCCTTTAACACAAAGACTTGTTACAGCAGATTTCACGAGTGGAAGCACTACAGATGGAACATATGCAATAACTGCTGTGACTGCACCTACAGGTAGTTCAACTACTGGTACGTTTACTTTTACTGTTGCCAACTCTGGGACAACAAGTGGAAATGTCACTATAACTATTGGAGGAAAAGTTCAATATGTAACGATTGAAGATATGACACTAGATTTTAATAGTCAAAGACATTCTGTAACTGGTGGAGAAAGATTAAAAGATACAATTAGTGACGTAGCTTTCACAGATGGTGACGATTTGGATGATACCCAAGGTGCTACTTTATGTATTTGTTTTACTGAGTACGCTTTGATTAGTAATGTAAGATGTCTTGATGCTTATAAACATTGCCTTGATATAACAGCACCAAAATATAAAAGAGGTAGTAATGGTGCGACTTATGATGCCAACCCTTCAAAGTATGTAACTGTACAGAATTGTTTTTTTAGAGGTGCTGGTGATGATAATTTTACAACGCATCATTCGTCAGATATTTTAGTTACTGGATGTAGGTCAGAGAGGCCAAATGGTCATTTAGTGCCAAAAAACTCGAATTGTTTTGAGGTTGATGATGGTAGCAGAAACATAACTTTAACTAATAATACAGCGATAAAAGGTATAAAGGGTATGCAAATTAAAGGTCATAATTATGCCCCTGCCCCATACAATGTTATTGTTAATGGTTTTAGGGCTGTAAATTGCAATATTGGATTTGATTTACGACATAGTGGATGGCACGGAGGAAGTACTGCTGACGGATCAATAACTGAAGACGAAGAAGGAAACACAATCCAATACACAGGTGCAAGTCCTACAGCTAGAAATGTATCGGTTTCTAATTTAACTGTTATTGCACCACTTAGTATTGTTAATAAATCTGTTAACGATAATATCGTTTTGACTAGGAATCCATCCTATTGCATCAGGTGTGTAAGTTATGAAAACGTACAATTTATCAATGTTGTATTAAGTGATGGCTATTTAGATATTGCAGATGACTATGAAGATTATGTTGCTACAGGGTCATCTAGCTCACAATCATTAGCAGATGGTAGCAGTACCGTTAATGGTATTTCTGGTGGTATGAGTCAAGATATGCTATTTAGACTTTTTTACGGAGCTTCAAATATTCTTATACAAAACTTATCTATTGCTGGTTTTGCTGATGTAGAAGAGGGAGTTAGGACAAGTGGTAGTTTTTTGGATAAATTAAATATAGAAGGATTTAGCTCGGTTTCTGGGCCAAAATATCCTATAAGATGTTCAGGGGATACTGAAAGTTATAATGTTTTTATAACTAAATATTTAATAAAAAGTACTAGAACTGATGGTGCTGGTATTCGTGTAACAACACGAAATGTTGAAGTTGCACAAGGAATTGTTGAAGGTTACGAAATACCAATTCAAGGAGGTCTTGATTCAACAGACAATACAGATTTGCCAAAGGCTTTCACTCTTTCAAGACCAATGACATCAACTGGTGGTACTACTACTGAGCCATATCCTGTTATAAGTTTAGATCAATATGAAAGAAGTCAAGATGTAGGTTTAGGAGAAGGCTTAAAAATTTCATGGAGGGAGAAGAAATTTGGTGGGACATTAAAAGAAACTTGCTTTATAGGAAGCAGAAAAGAAACTAGTACTGATACTGAAGACGAATATCAGATTGTAATTGGTACAGGCACAACATCAGGAAGCATATCTCATAAGTTTAAATTCACTGCTGCTGGTCACTTTAAGCCATCAAATAATAACTCACAGAAACTTGGTAATACAGGTGCTATATGGTCACAATTATATGCTGGTACAGCAACTATAAATACATCTGATATAAGAGAAAAACAAGATATTGAAGAAATAAGTGAGGCTGAAAAA
>VTLG01016971.1_pt1 | contig 14062 bp, 12 predicted proteins | sample 4694571 | NCBI WGS metagenome assembly VTLG01 (sample SAMN12604809, study PRJNA352737) | marine metagenome | biome: ENVO:00000447; feature: ENVO:00000209|ENVO:00000569|ENVO:01000036; material: ENVO:00002151; isolation source: viral sequences binned using virsorter ...
ATTGATATGCCGAAAGTAATGTCAGGAACAATAACTGAGGGTACATATCATACTGATGATGTTGAAGGAGTAGAGTACGCTTACGATTGGGTAAGTGCTAGAAATTTATTAATGTTATCAATACTAACAGCATTCGCAGAAACAAATAATTATGGTTATATTGCTTTTGGTGGAAACTTAGAGGAGAGTGGTGCTTTTCCAGATAATGAACAAGAGTTTAGCAGAATGTTTAATAACCTACTACCATACTCAGTACAAAATGGACTTAAAATAGAATTATTATCACCAGTTGCTCATTTAATGAAACACGAAATAGTTAAGCAAGGGATTGAAGTAAATACACCCTTTGAATTAACTTGGTCTTGTTATGGTGGTAATCAGAAACATTGTGGAGATTGTGCTCCTTGTTTTATGAGAAAAACTGCGTTTGAAAGAAATAAACTAAAAGACCCTGTATTTTTATGAAACTATATTTTGCAGGTGGAGAAAATAAAAGTTGGTTATCAGCCATTAATGAAACAGGTTCAAATCGTTCATTATATTCGTACTACTATTTATGTAAAGACCATAACAATAAAGCGAGTAGAGTTACCGAGTTTATGAAATTGGTAAAACAAACTCAAACTGATATATTAATTGATAGTGGTGGATATACAGCCAGAATGAAGGGTGTACCAATAGATGTTAAAAACTATGCAGATTTTTTAAACCTTTATAAAATTGAATTAGCCTTTGAACTAGATACTAATTCTAAAAAAGAAACATTATATAATAGAGAGTATCTAATAAAGAATACAAATACAAAAATTATACCAATATATCACTTAGGAGATTTAGAGAATGGAGATAAAAAGTATTTGTATGATATGTTAGATAAATTTGATTTTATTTCTATTGGTGGGGTAGCAGGAGAAAAAAAGGGTAGAGTGAAAGAGAAAATACTTTACGATTTTGTTTTTTCAGTTACGAAAGATAATTACAAGGTTCACGGATTAGGGATTACCGGTAGACAAGCATTAATGAATTATCCATTTTATTCAGTAGATTCAACGAGTTGGTTAGGTGGTTCAATGCGTGGTGAGATATTATTTTTTGAAGATGGAATACTAAAGACAACACCTACAAGTAATACCAAAGCAAGAGAAAAATCCACTTACAGAACAATTAGTTTCAATGATGAAAAAGGAGAAAAAAAATGGTTTAAAAGAGTAGTAAATAATGGTAAAGAGTTTTTGAAGTTTGAAAAATATATAACAAGATTATGGGAAAAAAAGGGTATAAAATGGGATTCATAGAAATACCAACTGACAAATTAGTTAAAGCAGATTGGAATTACAAAACAGAAGACCCAGAAAAACAAGAAAAATTAAAGGAGAATATAAAAAGAAACGGACAGATAGAGAATATAATAATAAGAGAATTAGAAACAGGATTCTTTGAAGTTGTTAATGGGAATCATAGATTATCCGTTTTAAAGGATTTAAAAATAAAAACAACCCATTCATATAACTTAGGTAAAATAAGTCAAGCACAAGCGATTAGAATAGCAATAGAAACTAATGAGACTAAGTTTGATACTGACAGTATTACATTAGCAGAGAGAGTTAAAGAATTAACAGAAGAATTTGATATACAAGATTTGGTTAATACATTACCATACTCAGAAACAGAAATAGATAATTTTTCTAAACTAACAGACTTTGATTGGTCAATGTATGAATCAGAAGATTTGAGTGATACTTTTAGTGATACAGAATTTGATAAAACAATAAAAGTAAAAGTAACTAATGAAACATACAAAAGATGGTTAGAACTTAAAGATAGGTTAAACGGAATTATTGGTTATGATAATGAAAGTAAAGTAATGGAATTTGCTATTATAGAAGCATTGAATATACCATTAAAATCTTTAGAATAATTACACAATAATATACATAATAAAAAAAGGATGGAATTAATAAAACACTTATTTGGATTTTGTGGAGAACCACATCTGAATTTAATTACTATTTTAATGGGTACACCATTATTGATATATATAACATATTACATTAATCAAATTATAAAGTAATGGCTAATAAAAATAAATATACAATAGAACAAATAAAGGACGCAATTACAAAAGCGGGTGGATTCATCAGTATTGCTTGTAAGAGTTTGGGTTGTACTAGAAAAACGATTTATAACTATTTAGATAAATATCCAGAATTAAAAGAACAGGTATCTGATATTAGAGAACACTATTTAGATATTGCAGAAGCAAGTTTGATACAAAAGGTGAAGGATGGTAATACACCTGAATTAATTTTCTATTTAAAAACTCAAGGTAAAAAAAGAGGATATACTGAACGTTCAGATTTGGATATTACGAGTGGTGGAAAGTCAATAAGTGAAATTAAAATAGAAGTAATTGACACAGGCAAAGATTAAAACTACAAATGTATTTAACAGGGCTTATAGGTCTACTAATAGAATAACTTGTTTACAAGGGGGTACAAGGAGTTCTAAGACCTATTCGCTTTGTCAACTATTCATAATAAAAGCATTACAGGAAACAGGAAAAACTTTTACAATAGTTAGGAAAACATTACCTGCTTGTAAGGGTAGTGTATATAGGGATTTTTTGAATATCGTAAAAGAACTAGAAATGTATTCAGAAGAATACCACAACAAATCAGAATTATCATTCACCCTTAATGGTAACTTAATTGAGTTTATTTCAGTTGACCAGCCAACGAAGATTCGTGGTAGAAAGAGAAATTATCTTTGGTTGAACGAAGCAAATGAATTTAGTTACGAAGATTGGACGCAACTGATATTAAGAACAACAGAACAAATATACTTAGATTATAATCCATCAGACCCGTATTCGTGGATATATGAAAAAGTATTAACTAGAGATGATTGTACATTTATTAAGTCCACTTATTTGGCTAATCCTTTTTTGGATGAAGATACTATTACAGAAATTGAAAGACTAAAAGACATTGACCCTGATTATTGGAGAGTATACGGACTTGGGGAGATTGGTACTATTCAAACAATGATATTTAGAAACTTTGAATTAGTAGACGAAATGCAAGGTAGATTGATTGGTTATGGTCTGGATTTTGGATTCACTAATTCACCCACCGCATTAGTAGAAATAAGGGTACAAGATGATAATTTATATATTAAAGAATTATTATATCAAAAAAGATTAACCAATACTGATTTAGCAAATAAATTAAAGGAATTTGGTATTAATAGACAAACAGAAATAATTGGAGATTCAGCAGAACCAAAGTCAATAGAAGAAATACACCGTCAAGGATTCAATATAAAACCCGCTAAAAAAGGAGCAGGTATTCACTTAGGTCTGGATATAATGCGAAGGTATAAGATTCATATTACAAAAGATAGTTTGAATGCTATTAAAGAATTTAGAGGTTATAAGTGGGCTACGGATAAAAATGGAGATGTATTGAATGTTCCTGTAAAAGTGAATGACCATTTAGTTGACGCAACTAGATACTTATGTTTAAATAAATTATCCGTTAATCATAGTGGTAAGTACTATATTTTATAGATATAAAAGAAAAAAAATAAAAAAAATTTAATAATTATTTGGATTATATATAAAAAATTCTTTATATTTGAATATATTTGATTAATACATCGGTAGGTAGCGATAATCTTAAAACCCTTTGAAAATGTATTACTTAAATAGATAATAGACAAGTTAAAAGAAGACGGAAGCAAAAGCCGATAGTAAATTATATTAACATATCTTGTCAACCAGACACGAAGATAGGTTAATTAATGAAGTCCGGTCTCATTTAGGTAATGTTTGTGGAAGTGTATTAAAGTATGGTCTATTATCATTTTAGAGGACATCTGAATCCCGTACGTTTGAGGAATTTCATTTGTCCTCTTTTTATGTATATTTCAGAATAAAAGACAAAAATTAAAAAATTATATTTATAAGTGATGAAAGTTAAATTAGTTATACCTGATAATTGGAATGATATTACTATTAATACATATCAAAAGTATTTACTTATTCAGGAAAGCAGGAAAAAGGAAAAAACTAAAATCATTGATTCTGTGGCTTTATTATGTAATACTACAAAGGAAGTGGTGAAGAAAATGGATTATAGAGATTTATTAGAAATAATGAGTATTCTAAAAAAGATGGTAGATTCAGAACCAGAAAAAAAAGATTTTAAAAAAACATTTAAACTTGAAAATGAAGAATACGGATTCATACCAAATTTATCTAAATTAACTACAGGTGAGTATATTGATTTAGAAACATATTGTAAAACACCAATTAAAAACCTTCATACCATAATGAGTATTTTGTATAGAAAAATAACATTCAAGAGAGGTAATAGGTATGCGATTGAGAATTACAATCCAGATGAATTTAAAGAAGAAGTATTTAGAGAATGCCCTATGGGAATAGCACTTGGTTCGTTAGGTTTTTTTTTGACTTTAGGCGACAAATTGCTAGTGATTTCGGACAACTATTTGAAGAATCAGGAAATGAAACAACAGGCGGTTTAACTCTACAGAGTAAGTGGGGATGGTACAATGTATTATATGGGTTATCAAACGATAATGTATTAAACATAGGGAAAATAACCCTATTACCAATAAGGGAAGTATTTACATATCTTGCGTATTGTCAGGATTATAATAATACTAAAAATAATAATTATGGGAACATTAAATAAACAAATTGATTTTAATTTAATAGTTAGTAGTTTCAATGAGATTGCTAATGCACACGATAATATAAAGAGTTTCCATTGTGGGTATATGGATGAAGTTGACATTAAAAAGTTAGGGTTGAAGGATTATGTAATACTATACTTAGAACCATCTTCTGCTAATTTAGATACCGGTATATTAATTTTCTCTTTTAATGTGTATATTCTGGATATGGCTAACAATCAGATTACCGGTACTCTACCAAATAGAATAGATGATGATGTAATAACAAATGAAGTTAGGGTTGGTAGAATTAATGCATTTTCTAATACACTACAAATCTTACAAGATGTCATTAATGAATATAAACATAGTATGTATGGGGTTTCTGCTAGTCCTGAACAACGTGACACTGGTTCATACGCTCCAAGTGTATCAATACTACAATTACCAATTAATATAGAACCTTTTACTGCGAGATTCAATAATATGTTAACAGGATGGGTTGCACAGATTAGTATTCAAGTAAACAATCAGAATAACCTTTGTATTTCACCAATAACATCACCAGAGTAATGAAACTAACTAATACATTAAATACATTGAAGGAACTTGGTGAAAGAGTTACGAATCAGGGTAAAAGAAATTTAGTTAATTCTAAACCATACCCAAAAACAACTAAAGCAAATACTCTTTACAATGACTTTAATTATCAAATTTCATCTACTGATAATTCTGCTTCTGTAAAATGGGTATTTGGTGGAGCAGAGGATTATTGGGAATATGTTGACGAAGGGGTTGAGGGAGCAGGATTTGATAAATTAAAAAACAAATCCAAAAGAAGTAGTACTACAAAATCAGGAGAGAAAAGTAAAAGAGGAGCAACGGGTACTATCAGGGGTAAAGGAAGTCCATTCAAGTTTACTAATAAAATGCCGCCACGAAATGTAATTGACAAATGGATAGTTAGAAAACCATTAAAACAGGCGAGAGATAAAAGTGGTAGATTTATAGAGAGGAAAGCAATGGCTTTTTTAATTCAACGTTCTATATTTCAGAAAGGACTATACAGGACATTATTCTTCTCTAAACCATATAAAGAACAAACTAAGAAATTTAATCCACTAATAACAGAAGCCTTTGCTAATGACATAATGGATGAGTTAAAAACGATTTTAAAAAAATAATAATAATGGCTTTTTCAATAGAACAGTACCCAGTTAATTCTGCAGACAATGTACCTGTTATAACTAATTGGACACCAATGATTGGTTATGTGTTATATCAAGATGATATATCTTCTTACTTTTTTTATAGATTAGTATGTACCATTGAACAGGTAGATTCTGCAGGGGTAGTATTAAAATCTCTAGGTGTATTAAAACAAAGAAGGAATGGTTATAGTCCAGATGTAGTTAATCAAAGGGCAAGAGCATTTTTTGATTTGAGTGGTATAATAAACTCACAATTAGTTGACACCGTTTATGACCAGAATGATTCTGGTATTCCATTTAGAACATTACATAAATTAGGAGCAAATAAAAATGATAAAATCTTTAGTTATAATGGAGATACTTCACAAGGATTTCTACAAATTATAAGTATAAAGATGACAGGTTCAGAATGGTATTCAGATAGTGCAACAGGTATTCCATCAAGTCAAGGAGCAACAGCAAATGACACTCAAATATGGATGGGTGCTTCATTACCTTTAATGACTGAACGTGATGATGATGGAGATTATATTCAGGGTACTGCTTTTCAATCTTACAGAAGTTCTGGATTATTTGAAAAAATGCTATCAGACGTGCCCGCTCAACCTAACATTTACTACGATTCCATTATTAACATTTTGGTCAATTTTGTTAGAGAAGATGATTACCACACCGTAGGATTTTTAAACGATAATACTAATTTCGGAAGTAACGTTGATTATATAAAAATAACTTATTATTTAGATGATGGTACTAATGATTCAGTATATATTGAAAATAACACTACCAATGGTGGTATGGCTAGTACTGATGGGGATTTAGAAGATACAAACAGACTTTTATATTTTGGTTGTGGACCCGGTAATTTAGAGGGTGCTTCAAATGTAGATTCTTATGAAAGTATTGGTGGTGTAGCAACTACAGGTGGTGCTCAACCTTCAAACTTTTCTGGATGGACGAGTTATAAAATACAACCATATACTGACGGAGACGCTCCAATTAGTTTACCGTATTATTTTATTCGTAAGGGTGATAGTTGTAAAGGGTTTAAAATCAGAAGGTTAGCCTTTGTAAATAGTTTAGGTTGTTGGGATTATTTTAATTTTACAAAAAAATCTACTCAAACGATTGATATAACAAGAAATAATTATAGTTCAGTACTTGGAACTTTTAATAAAAGTACGTGGAGATACGATAATACTCAAAGAGGAAAAACAACTAGAAGAACGAGTGCTATATTAAAAGAAACTTTACAAACGGATTGGATTGCTGAAGAATTATCTCCTTTTATTGAAAAATTAATATATTCAAAGAATGTACAAATAGTTGAAAATAAAGATACAGAATTTACTGAAGGGGTTATAGTAACAGATTCTTCATTCGTTAGAAAAACAAAGGCGAATGATAAGTTAATTCAATATACAATCAATATAGAATACGCAAATCCAATTAATACAAATAGTTAATGAACGTAAGATTAGTAGCATTTCGTAAAAAAGAAATATCTTCATCTTCTGAATCTACATACGAATTAGATTTACAAGAAGAACCAAATATCTCATTGAACTTTAAGTTTAGTGATATAAAGAATCCAGATACGAGAAAATCAAATTATAGTCAAACATTCAAATTACCCTATACTCAAAAGAATAACGAGTTTTTTCAAAATTGGTATAACGTTAATCATAGTACATTAGTTTATGATACTAAAAAGAAATTTAACGCAGTTTTATTTGTGGGTTCTGTTCCTCAGTTTGAAGGATTTTTACAATTAAAGGGGGTATATAATAAAGGTGAGTATTATGATGTAGTTTTAATGTCTAATACTGCAGATTTATTTAGTGCTATTGGAGAGAAGAAGTTAAGAGATATATTTGCAGAGTATGATGATGATGGTACTATTACAGGTTATAGTAGTGAATTAAACCACGAGTTTAATAAAGATAATATGGTTGCTTCGTGGAATGGTAATGTTGATGGATTTGATAATATGGATGGTGATTCTCTAAGGGATTCTCTGGCTAAAGTTCAGAAAGTGATGTACCCTCTTTCATTTACAAAACCAAATGCTTTTTGGGACCAATTTACTAATCAGTATATGGATATGTATGACCCTTACGATACGGACTTTTACCCTAACACCGTAGTAGATTCGTATCCATATATGGTACCAATCACTCAATTTAGACCAGCCATCCAGATAAAAGAATTATTACGATTGATAATAGTTAGAGCAGGATTCTCATATACATCTTCATTCATTGATAACGCACCTGCAGACGTTTCATATTTTGGGAGATTATTTATGACTACTTGTAATCATATTGGAGCGGCTGAATTACCAACGGTGGAAAGTCTTAGTTCTGATTTTTCCGGTAATATGGTTGTTGGTAATACTGGTTCGTGGGGGTATTATGATGATGATATAATTAATATCGGTGATTGTCAGGATTTAGACCCTGTGGTAGTTCCTGCGAATAATGAAGTAAACGAAGATGGTGGATGTTGGGATTACGTTAATGATGTATTTACGAAACTTCATCCAACTCAAAACCAGATGATAGTAAGACACAAAACAGGTGGAGCAAAGGTTGGTGATTGTGATGATTATGAGATGATGTTTGATATATATTTACAGGGTGGTGAATTTGATGGAGACGATTGGATTCCTAATGATGAGATAGTATATGATGAATTACTAGATGTTGAATTAATAGAAAACTATTCATATACGCATACATTAGATTTAACAAATATACCAGTTGGATTTTCTTGTCAAGTATTAATCCGACCACGAAATATACAAGGACAGGGTGGTGGATTACCGCGATACTTACAAATGGGTGCTAGTGCTGGTTTTACATCAGAAGATTTAGAATCAAAAATACAAGTAACTTGGGATAACTATTCAATGGGTGTTTACGGTGGTGAAGTTAATATACCATTTTGTATTGACCCTGCTATAACTCAAAAACAACTTCTAAAGGATTTAATACAAAGATTCAATCTAATTATATTAACTGACCCTGATGACGCTTCTAATCTCATTATAGAACCGTATATGACGTATTTAGCACAAGGAGAGATAAAACATTGGACGAATAAATTAGATACTTCAAAAGAAGTTATAGTTAAAGATACAACATCCCTACAAAAAAAATACGTTAGATTTTCAGACCAAGAGGATAGTGATTTGATGAATAAGTCAGTTAAAGAAGATTTACCAGATTCTAATGTATGGGGGAAGATTGATATAACTGTAACGTCAAATGAGTTTGCGAAAGGAGAATTAAAAAATGAACCTTTATTTGCTCCTTATTTGAATGAACAGGTTTATAGAAATAATGATACTTCTCTTGCTCCCTTTCCTACAAATATGGCTGTTCACTATGAAACTACCTATAATAGAACAGATGATGGTGGATTTGAGATTCTACCACCAACAACAACGAAACCAAAAATCTTTTATTATTCTGGAAAATCAACTGCGGTAAAAGAAAATGATACTACACGAACATATCACTTACATCATCAACCAACAGGAAGTAATAGTATCACTACTCACGCTATTTTAGAATATCCGATTTGTTCACCGTATATGATTAATCCTGCACAAACATCTGCTTATGAATTTACGTTAGGTACAGGAACTAAAAGTTTGCATTGGAACGCGAATCCCCCATTATGTGGTGATATTAGATGTTTCAATTATGATGAAAGTGAAGGAACGTGGTTTGCTAATACTCTATACGGATTATATTGGAAACCATATCTCGATAATATCTATAGTTCAGAAGCACGAATTATGGAATGTTATCTCAATTTAAACGAAGTAGATATATTTAACTTTAAATTCAATGATGAAATTTTTATAAAAGATACATACTGGAGAATCTTAGAAATATCTAATTACGAAGTGGGAGAAAAATCATCCACAAAAGTAACCTTATTAAAAGTTATTGATAGTATTCAAAATTGTGATAATTGTAATTTCGTGGTGGGTGAAGTTGATGGTAATAACTTATATCTTAATTCGTATTATTATTGGTGTCCTGAAGATGAACCGGGTTGTACTCCTTTAGTGAATGGAAGTACCTTAACATTTACAGGGATATTTACTGACCCTGAATGTTGTGAATGTATAGGTGGTATAACCGGTCAGTTTGGAACTAAATTTTATTGTATGGCTGATGAAGGTAGTTTACCTTTGAAGTTACAACAGCAATTTAGTGCTAAGAATATACTTGGTATTGGTTCAACGAGAGGATTTCTGGCTTCAAAGATGGGTGGTAGAACGAACCCATTACGAGCGGGTGTAGATACAAATAAATTCAGTAAAAGTATTATACCAAAGTATGGAGATGATATAGTAATTAAATATAAAGTAAAACAAAAACAATTACCTCAATTAAAAGGTGAATCACACAGATTTGTTTTAATAGGAAATACGGATGGTAATACGAGGGGTTATGCTTATCCAGAAGGAACATCAGTTAGTCAATCATTGAAGATTCCTACAAATACAAACGTAATACTAAGGGTAAAAGGACAATCAACGGTAATAGCAGGAAACAATGCTACGTATCATATTGGATATACGGAAGGATTTGCATACTATACAGGATTCAGGGTAGAAACTTCTGGTGTTACTCAATTAGGAACTGCAGGTGGAGAGGTTGAATTTCAATTACGAGAAGGTTCAATAGTATCAAGTTGTGCTCTATATATTGATATGTCTGGTGGTGTTCTTAGATTTGGATTAGATGATTCTCAATCAGATACTAAAAGAATCTGGACGTTAACGGTAGATATGGATGTAAACAGAATACATAATATGTCTATTGGTTATGGTGAAGATTGGGCTATATATCAGAACTCAAATAATATACAATTTCAAACAGGTGGCTTTTTAATATGGAACTAAAAAATTACATAAAAGATAATACTAAATTCATTATACCAATTATAGACCATATACAATTAGTGGAATATAAGAATAAAGAACTAGACTTTGTTTATGGATTAGAGGAATATCATACAAGTTTTAAAAGAATGTTTAAACAAATAATAAGAATAATATGGCGGTAGAGAAAACGATTGAATTAAGAGTAGATGGTTCACAAGCCATTACTGAAATAAAAAAGATACGAAACGAAATTGATTCCACTTACTCAGAAATGAGAAGAACAACTCCGTTTTCAATAGACCCATCTAAAGCCAAACAATCCATTGATAAAGTAGAAACGGATGTTAAAAAAATCACTAAAGATATTAAAGCAAAAAAATCTCTGAATGTTGATAGTACAAAAGCACGTAAGGAATTAAAGAAAATAGATTCAGATGTTAATTCTATTGCGGGTGATACTGCGGGTATTGGAAAAGCAGCCGAACAATCTTCAAAAGGATTCAATGTGATGGGTTTCAGTATTAAAGGGGTAGGTACTGCATTGAAGGGTGCTGGTATTGGATTGGTGATAGCATTATTGGTTAAATTGGGAGAAGCATTTTCACAGAATCAGGTTATAATGGATAAAGTGAATACTATAGTAGAAACAATGAATATAACATTTCAAAAGTTTGCTAATAGTGTAATTAATGCTTTTAAGAATCCACAAGAAGTGATAAAAGACTTTGGTAATTTATTAAAAACTTGGGTAGTAGATTATATTAATGGTCTTATTGAAAGTGTTGGTTTATTTGGTAAAGCGATTGGAAAAGTATTCAAAGGTGAATTTTCAGAAGCGGTAGAATTAGCAAAAGAAGGTGGTAAAACATTATGGGATACGAATCCTGTAATACGAGCAAATAAAGCCGTAATTGATTATAATAAAAGTATTGGAGAAACCGTTAAAGAATCCAATAAAATGGCTAAGTCATTAATTGCTTTACGGAAGGAAGTTAAGTTAGCAGAAGCAGAACAAAGGAAACTACAATTAACATATCAGAAGGAAGCAGAAATACAAAGACAGGTAAGGGATGATATAAGTTTAACCATTGATGAAAGAATTGAAGCAAATAATAAACTTGGGAGAATACTACAAGAACAATTTAAAGAAGAAGAAAAATTAGCACTAAAAAGAATTGAATTAGCAGAATTAGAATTATCCAAAAATACAACGAATGTTGATTTACAAGTTGCTTTGACAAATGCTCAAACTGAATACGCAGATTTACAAGAACGAATTGTAGGTCAAACATCAGAACAAAAAGTTAATGAAGTAGCATTGAATGATGAACGAATTGCTAATATGCAAGAGTTATCATCTATTGGAAAGTCAGAACTTGATATACAACTTAATGATATTCAAATACAAGCAGAACAAAAAAGAGAATTAGCAAAAAGGACAATAGCAGATGAACAGGAATTAGCCAATATGTTAATTAAAATTGATGAAGAAGCAAAGAACGAGAAACAAAAGATTCTGGATGAGAAGAAAAAAATGGATGACGCTGAAATTGCTGAAAAATTAAAAACCAAAAATGAAGAATTAAAAAAATTAGAACTTGCTTTACTTGATGAAAGAGAACTAGAGTTAAGTGCTTCAAAAGATAAATATAAAGAGTTGATTGCTTTAGCAGAAAAGTACGGACAAGATACATCTTTATTAATAGAACAATTTAATGAAGAACAACAAGATATTCAGGATAAGCACGATAAAATTGCACTTGAAAAAAAGAAGAAACTAGAAGATGAGAAATGGGAATTGCAAATGAAAGCGGTTGACACAGGTCAAGAGATTTTGGGTGCGTTGGCTTCTATTGCTCAAGAGAATTTAGTAGCAGAAAAAAATGCGTTACAAGAACAATTAGACGCGGGATTAATTTCACAAAAAGAATTTGATGAAGGTATTGAAGAAATTGAAAAAGAAGCACTTGAAAGAGAGAAGAAAAATGCTAAACTACAAATTATGATTGATACCGCTCAAGCAATAGCAGGAGCAATAAAAGGAGCAATGACCTTACCACCACCAGCAAGTTATTTTGCTATCGCAGCGGGTATTACGGCTGTATTATCTGGAATAGCACAGGCTAAAGCAATAATGAATAAAGTACCCGGTGGAAGTGATGGAGATGGTGATGAATCAATTAGTCCATCTACGGTGGTTTCAGGAACATCACTTATACCAAATATGGAAACGGTTTCTCAACCAACATTGGGTGACCAACCAATACAGGCATATGTGGTAGAAAATGATATTTCTAACGCTCAAGCATTACAAGAAGAACTAGAATTACAATCCTCATTATAAACAAAAACGTTAATTTTATATTTATTAGTATGAAAAAGAAAAAACTTATAGAACTCATCATTGATGAAACCGCTGAAATGTTTGGTGTTGACGCAGTTAGTTTGGTTAAATTCCCTGCGATTGAAGAAAATTTTGTATTCTTTAATCAGGATTTTTTATCACTTGCTAAAATAGATGAAGAACAAAAACAATTAGTTGGTGCTGTTCTGATTCCAGACAAAAAAATTAATCGCTTAGATAAGGAAACAAACGAAGAATATGATGTTTACTTTACTAAAGAAACGATTAAACAAGCACAAAACTTATTTATGGCGAATCTAAGGAACAATAACACTACCTTTGAACATAAAGTACCATTAGAGGGTTTAACCGTTGTAGAATCGTGGATAAAAGAGGATGAAAAATTTGACAAATCAAATATGTGGGGATTCAAAAATATGCCTATTGGTACGTGGTTCGTTCAAATCAGTGCAAAAGATAATCCAGAAATTTGGGAGAAAATAAAAAATAAAGAAGTTCGTGGTTTCAGTATAGAAGGCTGGTTCACTGATAAATTGATTGAAGCGAGTAAAGAAAAAGATATAATTGATGAGTGTGAAGATTTTAGTGATGAATTATTGTTAGATAAAATTAGGGATTTGATGTTGAAATATACTTGGGATGAATGTATTAGAGATATGAAAAAAGAATACGGTAATGAAGAAACCGCTGCAAAAGTATGTGCTGTAATAAAAAATAAAACAGGTGGCTGGAAGAAGAAATAGTCAAAGAGATTTAAACAAAAAGTATTAATTTATATTTATAGGTAGTTATGGGAACATTAGAAAAAATTTTAAACCTTTTACAAATGAAAAAAAACGTAAAATCTTACTCTGTAAAAATGTACGCTGAGATGAAATTAGA
>VTLG01004768.1_pt1 | contig 14060 bp, 18 predicted proteins | sample 4694571 | NCBI WGS metagenome assembly VTLG01 (sample SAMN12604809, study PRJNA352737) | marine metagenome | biome: ENVO:00000447; feature: ENVO:00000209|ENVO:00000569|ENVO:01000036; material: ENVO:00002151; isolation source: viral sequences binned using virsorter ...
CTGGCCAGGGATGGTCAAAGAATATCCCTGCATGCTAGCGAGTGCTTACTCAGAAAAAGCACTTGAGGAAATAAACTTCCCTGCATATTCGCAGACAAAGATGGATGGCATGCGATGTAATATTATTGTACATAGAGACGGAGGTGTAGAGGTCCGCAGTCGACAGGGTAAATTATTTGAGACGCACGGAGTTTTTGATGAGGAAGCATTAAAGATTCGTGACTACATCGATCAGCATAACGAAGGTTGGTTCGTAGTATTAGATGGCGAACTGCTCGCTCACGATTCTAATATGAATCCACTGCCGAGGCAGATTTCTAACGGCATCTGTAACAAGGCGAACAAAGGTACGATTACCGATCTTGAGGCACAGAAATTAACTCTCGTAGTATGGGACTACATTCCTGAGCCAGTATTTTCCGGAGACGTAGAAGATCCACTGACTTACTCAGAGCGATACGACATGCTTTACAATCTATTCTGCGATGAGGCACTGTCGAGGTTTATGTTAGTCGAAACTGTAGACGTAGCAAATCTCGATGAGGCGAGAGTACATTACAGAGAAATGATTGCTGACGGACAGGAAGGTACAATCGTCAAAGACAAGTCAGTCGGATGGTCTAATACCAGATCCAAACTAACTGTCAAATTCAAAGAGATCAAAGATATAGATCTACGGGTAACTGCCTGGAATGAAGGGACAGGTAGAAATAAAGGTCTGCTCGGTGCCCTCACTGCCGAAACGGAAGACGGCAAGATCCGAGTAAACATCGGAACAGGATTTTCTGATGAGCAACGTAAAACATTTACTGAGGAGTACGTAGTCGGTAAAATTGTAGAAATAGAATACAATCAGAGGATTTCGTCTGATGGCCGAGATACTGATTCATTATTCTTACCTCGATTTATCGAACTACGCGAAGATAAAGACCTTGCTAACTCTTCAGTAGGAGTAGAATGATGTATATGAATGAACGTACACGAGTCAGAAAAACATATAAGATTATTGCCGATGGAGTTGAGGTCTTTGTGACTCATAATTCCAATCAGGCAGTACGCAAGTGTCGCGACCTTCAAAACGAAGGTACATACAGATCTGTTCGGATATCGAACGAATATGTTGCGGCACGTCCTTAATAGGCCACTAGTGTTAACGGTAGCACTTCAGACTCCAAATCTGACAGTAGGGGTTCGAATCCTCTGTGGTCTGCCAACTTTAACAGGAGCATAAATGCTTAAAACAGAAAGTAAATACATTTTAACTGCTACGGGATTGTCCCTAGCACTTTCCATCTATCTATTCTTTTTCATGGATAGCCCAGATGCAAAACTCTATGGAATCTACGTGGGTCTTTGGGTACCTTCGATCCTTGGTGCCTTTCGTGTGATCCAGACGGGTCAGGACGATGACTCTGCTTGATTTTTTCAATGATCCTAATTCTGCAGTCATCTTTGGCTGTGGAATTGGAATCTCGGCAATATTTCTTGTTGCCGTAACCCATGCACTATACGGTCCAAAGAAGGCAAAGAAATGATATTCATTGCGATGTTTATCGGTATGATGATCGTGGCGATTCTCAGTCTAACTGTGATGGCATATGGTTTGCTATTCAAGAAGGCAAAAATACAGCATACCTCATGCCACACAGATAGAATAAAACCTGAGCAATCTCATGGTCATACAGAACCGCATGTTTGATTTTTCGCTTGACATTTTCTGTAAATGTGGTATAATATGTTTTTGTCAATCTAAACGAGAATTACTATGGATACTATCATCAAAGAAAATCTATTCGATCCTTACAAACGTAAGTCCACATTAGAAGATATTCCTGACGATTTTGTCAGTCGCATGATGGCATCATCTGCCAAAGGTGGTGAGCTAAATAGTAAACCAGAGGTCGAGATGCCTGACGGGTTTACAATCGCTCCTGCATACAATAAAGGTGGTTATCAGGTAGTACCTCGAACTGATACTGATGCTTATACCCACAGGAAATAAAATGAAAAACCTTATTTGCCAAGTGTTAATCAAAGGACCAAAGGTCGGAAATCTAGGGAGTGCCTCAATGCACTCCTATACCGAGGAACTTTTTGAGACTTGTATAGCAGATGGTCGTGAATACGCAAATAAAATAAATGCAGAGTACTATCTGATGACTGAGCCAGAGTATGACTTGGACATTCCCAAACCTACACTGATTGCTCCTTATCAGAGAAATGCTCTATGGATGAATCCGAAGTTCGATGAATACGATAATATAGTTTACATGGACGCAGATTATTCTCCTAATGTGCATACTATGCCAGATATTTTTGAGGTCATGGCATCTAGCGATCACATCTTTTTCGCAGTGCCAGACAACAAGTATGATACAAAAACTGGTGAGATGAAAGTCACAAAAGCAAAGATATTTAAAGATCTGGGTCTGAGAGAAGATTACAAATATTTCAATAATGGTTTCATGTGTATGAAAAGGCAGTTAATAGAAGAGACTAAACATCTTATTAACGATGCCATGAGCAAATCATATTCGTATGAGATGTTTGAGCAGGATGCTATAAACAAAATAATACATGATAAGTATTTTGAATACGGTCATCTGCACAAAAACTGGAATGGAGTCTTCTCTATCGACGAACCAAACTTTGCAATACATTACGCAGGCATGTCTAAGCAGAAATTTACAGTACCTAGACATCGACAACTGCAAGAAAAGAAATTATTGTCAGATAAAATCTGGCACACCTTTGATCCTCGTGTCGACAAAGTAGAGGCACCGAGTTTAGAAGGATTTATATAGAGGGGAAGCGACGTAGATGGCGAGACGTGCCTGACTGTAAATCAGGTGGCTATGCCTTAGGGAGTTCGAATCTCTCCTTCCCCACCAAAATTTTATTCTTTTTGGTTTTAAAACTTGTGGGAATAATTTTGATATCCTGCAGTTCACCATCCGTAAGATACACAGGACCTACGGACACGAGAACTGCAGGCTATCCTCTAAAGATTATGTACCCATGGTTAATCGGAGGAAAATCTAAAACAAAAAGTACGTCCAAAGACGAAATCATATACATCGCTCCAGTTTGTGGGCAGTGTCGATAAGCGAGTGTAACTCAGTGGTAGAGTCCTTCGTTGCCAACGAAGATGCCGTCGGTTCGAATCCGATCACTCGCTCCAAAACCTAAATAGTTTTTAGGAAAGGAGGTTTATGTCGATGATGTACGATCGTCGTGACTGCACTGACGCAGGCGATGACCCAGAAGTTACTATAAAATGGTCCCGTGAATACGCTAAAGAACTTAAACGACGAAAAGTCGTCTACGAGAAACGCATCGATCCAAAACATCCCTACTGCACAAACTGGCCAATTCCTAAAAACTTGACAAATGAGGAAGAATAATGTATAATAGATTTGACTTAGAGGACAGCATTATGAAGGCATGGAATACCGAAGAAGAAATCACCCTACTACTAGAAGACTGTGTCAAAGATATGCCACAGGAAAAATACGAAGAGACGATTCTTGGTATCTCCAGATTACATGGTGCACGTATGCAAAAGGTTATGGAGGTTTTTGAAAACATGGTAGAATCAAAACAGTTCGTCTCTGACCAACTGCCCCTTGAACGACTCGACAATCGACCTAAAGTATTTTCAGATGGTCGAGGTGGATTAATGCAATTTTCCTAAATGAATATATTTTTCTTAGACAAAGACCCTCGCGAATGTGCTCGACAACACTGCGATAAGCATGTCGTGAAAATGGTCATAGAGACTGCGCAGTTACTATCGACTGCGCATCGTCTTCTTGACGGCAAACAATGGACTGACCGTACTGCCAACAATCGTCGTATCAAACGTTGGCGTCACCCAGATCCAAAGGCAGACAACATTTTATACAAAGCATCTCATATTAATCACCCGTCAAACATCTGGGTTCGCAAGACTAAAACGAACTATCAGTGGGCACATGATTTTTGGCGACATCTATGTACAGAGTTTACGAATCGTTACAACTCAGAACATCTAACCTTCCGTAAACTAAATAACTTTTTGGATAAGACACCTCAAAAGATCGACCAGTATCGTTTCTGGGAAGATCCACCACAATGTATGCCAGACTACTGTAAGACTGAGAATACAATAGAAGCATACAGAAACTACTATCGTAATGAAAAACGATCCTTCGCTAAGTGGGATCGCCTGAATAACACTCCATCATGGTTTACCGTATGAGTCCAGCAAGAAGAGAAAGAATCACAAAGGCAATCTCTCGACATGAGAAAACCTTAGAGCATTGGAATCATGAAAAAAATCTTACGAAGGATAAAAGCAGAATTAAGTACTGCGAAAAGAAGATTGATAAAATGCAGTTCTGTATTGATCGGTCTCGGGCTAATCTTAAGTAGTTGCTATACAGACCCACATAGCGAACTAGAGATATCCTACACAGACTACTCTGAACGTTCCGCACTCAGGGAAGCACCTACTACCGAGACCGTAACCATTGTAACCTCTTCCGATTCAGAGTACTCCAAAGGTACTCTGGTCAACTCAGCCACCCGAATCCTAGTCCCCTTAGATGAATACTTCACTGTCAAATACGAATCAATACTTGCCCCCTACCCCGAGTGGTATGAGCGAGGAACTTCCAAGTCTGTTATCGTCACAGATCCCAGCACTAATACCATCACTGTTAGTATTCTTGTTGTGTTCAATACTGATCATCCTATCACTTTGGTTACACAAGATAACGAAACGACTGAATCGTGCACAGACAACTGCACAGTCGATAACGAAACAACAGAAGTCACAACAACAGTCGCCAGATGGTCAGACAATTTCACGAGAAACTCAAGAGCAACTACCCAGCAAGTCGCCTCATACGATGCCTTCTGGGACAATATAACTGTAGACCAAGGATGGGACAATATTTCAATAGGTAATCCTGATAACTACACAACTTGCACAGAACCCAACAACATCATCAATCTGTATAAGCAGAAAAACAGCAACGCATTTTACATGTGCGATGGGAAAAAATGGAATGTTGGGATATGTGGAGCAGGCATGAGCATCGCTGTCGGCACGTCAGGTGATTGCTCATGTGGTAATAGTGCTTGGACAGTTCGTCCAGGCATCGGTAACTCAAACTGGGGAGGAGTCGGAAATGAATGTCGTGCTCACTCCCAAACATTAACAGTATTTTTCGAAAGGTAAATGATGAAAAAGGTTCTGACATGTTTAATCGCCTTGACCTTTATGGCAGGTACTGCCGTGGCAGGGAAACCCTCGATCGGGTACGTCTTGGTTGGCCCGAAGAATGACGGGGGATGGTCAATGCGCCATGATCAGGGATTCCAATCTCTCACCAAGCATGGATACCAAGTTGAGGGAGTAGAATCTGTATCCGAGGCAGACTCTGAGAGAGTCTTCAAAAAACTCGGTCGAAAACATGATCTTGTTTTCGGCACGTCCTTCGGTTTTATGGAATCAATGGCAAAGGTTGCTGGTCGAGATAAGAAGACCTTTTACCTGCATGCTACAGGATATAAAGGTAACGATCGCAACTTCGACAACTACGTCTGCCACTCTTTCCAAGCACGATATCTCTCAGGTATTGCCGCAGGGATGCTGACCAAAAATGGTAAAATTGGCGTAGTAGGATCTCACCCTATCCCTGAGATCATACGTAACATTAACGCACTGACTCTCGGTGCACAATCTGTAAACCCAAATATCCAAGTCTCAATCGTTTGGATTAACAGTTGGTTTGATCCACCCAAAGATATGGATGCCGCGAAGGTACTAGCCGACCAGGGCAACGATGTCTTATTCACAACTACAGACTCGCCTAGTGTCGTAGTACTTGCTGAAAAGCGAGGTAATATCTGGAGCATGGGTAATGATGCTCCTATGGGAGACTTCGGTCCAAATCGGTACGCAACAGGTATGATGTTTAACTGGAACGTACTCTACAAACATATTGCTGATCTCGCCAGTGAAGGCAAACTTACCGTAGGTCAGAGATGGAACTGGGGTCTGAAGGAAAACTGTGTTGGCCTATCGCCATGGGGTAAAAATGTACCTGGCGAGGTAGTCAATAAAGTTGAGACTATCAAAATGAACTGGATCAACGATGAGATGGATGAGTGGTATCCATTCTCTGCAGGATTCACAAAACAGGATGGAGAAAAAGTGCCTGAAGGTGTCGTAAAGAGACCTGAACTAGAGACCATGATGTTTTACGTTGATGGCGTAACAGGAAAATTTCCTGTAAGTAATTAAACTTTTCGCTTGACATTTGCGATGGAATCAGGTAAACTATAGTTACAAAATGAGAAATTATAGGAGTCGCAAATGTCTGACGTAAAATCCAATCTAGCAAAACTACTAGCCCAGGAGGGCATCGAGGTGGTCCACGATCCTTCGATGTCCACTGCGGCATTCGATCCAAAACGACGGATATTATATTTGCCTGTACTCAAAGAGATGACAGGTGACGTCTATGACCTTTTCGTTCTACACGAGGTAGGTCACGCACTCTATACCCCAGAAGATGGTTTTCATTCCAACGACAATGATCGAGGTCCTCGATATAAAGGATTCCTCAACGTAGTCGAGGATGCTCGAATCGAGAAAAAGATCAAACGTAAGTATCCAGGTGGTCGTAACAATATGATACGTGGCTACCACAAACTGATGGATCAGGACTTTTTCGGTGTCAAGGGAGCAGACTGTAGTAAACTGTCAATGATCGACCGATTCAATCTTTATTTCAAATGCGGTCTTGCTCTGAATATTCAATTCAAACCTAACGAGCAGGAGTTCATCGAGCGAGGTTCTACCCTGGAATCCTGGGATGACGTACTCGATCTGGTAGAGGATCTCTGGGCATACGCCGAGGATGAGGAGGCGACTACAGACCTCCAGGAGATGCTATACGACCATGGAGATGATGTCGGAGGAACTGACGCAGATCCCGATATTGATTTACCTAAAACAGAATCGGAATGCATCGACGGAGAGTCGGGCGACGAAGAGGGTGACGGTCAAGGAGACGAGGAATATGACGAGGAAACTGACGACGAGGATGATTCAGAATACACTGGATCTCAAGGAGGGTCTTGGATTAATGAGGACCACTCGGTAACTCAGGAATCTATTACCGATAGACATTTCCGAGCCAACGAAAAAGATCTCGTCAAGAGCGATATCGTAGGTAACTTCCATTACATAAACGTACCAAATCTCGATCCAGATCTTTTTGTCTGCGATTACAAAACTGTCATAGACAGAATGCTCCCTGGTGCACAGGCACAGGTCGAGCACCGTAAAGAACATTACCAGAGAGGTTGGTACAACTGGGGTCAGTCTCAGTATAAATCATTAGAGGAATTTAATCAGGTCAATAAACCGATTATTTCCTACATGATTAAAGAATTTGAGATGCGCAAATCTGCCAAAATGTCTAAGCGAGCAAAAATCGCGCAGACAGGAATCTTGAATACTTCTGCACTCTATAAATACCAGATCGACGATAAGATTTTCAAATCTATTTTACATACGCCAGAGGGCAAAAATCATGGATTGATTTTCTACATAGATTTTTCTGGATCCATGAATGGTATTATACAGGACGTAATCGCCCAGTCCGTACTGATGGCGATGTTTTGTCGTCAGGTAAAAATCCCCTACAGAATCTACGGATTTACAAACGGATCCGAGCATAAACTCGGACAAATAATGCGTAACGAATGGGATAAACCAGATGTCAAATTCGGACATTTTGCCATGAGGAGATCAGAGGGATTTATTAATTTTGAGGAAAAAGATCAGTCCTTCGATACCTCCTGCTGTCTCTACGAACTTTTTACCGATCGACAGTCTTCTTCTGATTTTCAGAAAATCGCTAGAGCATTGATCGAATATCAAAACTACGGAGTACAACTGATTCCGATGGGCGGAACGCCACTGAACGAGGCGATACTTAACGGTATTAATTTAGCGAATAACTTCCGTAAAAAATATAATCTGGATATTGTAAATACAGTATTTATGACTGACGGAGATTCACACTGCAGTAATAGATACTGGAAAACCGATATGCACGAGGCAGAGAGACGAAATAGATACGGTGGCAATAAAATAAATCCATTCGGAGAGTACGGGTATTATTCAGTAGGAACCGATACTATTTATATAAAACATCGCCCTACTAATACTCAGGTCTGTATCAATAATCGTCAGGCAAAAAGATACATGCATCAGGGTTGGCATCAAACTAAAAAGTATATCGAACTGTATAAAAAAGCAACAGGATCCAATACTATTTACATGAATATTATTAACCGAGTAGATCTGATAAATGCAGAAAAAGCAAATATAAATCAGTGGGTACTCAAAGATGATATTCGTAAAAATGGCTGGTACCGCACTGACGACGACGGAATTGACGGAATCTATACGATACTCAGTAGATCATTTCGTATTAAAGATGACGCAGAGAAAAAATTCCAGGGAGTGTCAGTAGGAGAGGGAGCGAAAATAGGATCGGTAAAAAATGCATTTCGGTCAATGAATAAAAATCGCCTGAAGCAAAGATTCTTGGTAGGAAACTTTATTGAACAAATCGCATGATTTCGCTTGACATTTGCTTTTAGATGTGGTAAACTATAGTTACAAAATGAGAAATGATTAACGCCAACCAAAAGAGGTCGAATGGCTACACGTTACAAAAAAGTTGAGAACAGTGAATTCCTGAAAATTATGCGCGAGAAGTTTGAAGATCGCGTAGTCTCTGCTAGAGAGTTCTGGGAATACAGAACCGAGGTAGGAATCTCCCCACTGAGTTGGGATAAGGTAAATACCTTTAAAGCAGGCAGAGGAAAATGGTGTTTCGCTAATACATCGGCGATTGATTCCATAGATCAACCTACTGTACAGAATGAAACCACAGTCAAAGCAACTGCCGAGACACTCGACGTCGCTGGCGATAATCTTGTACCTGTCAAATCTCCAGAATTTGTTGCCTGGGGTAACTTCCGAGACATCCACTCGGTATTAAAATCCAACATGTTCTACCCGATGGTCATCACTGGCCATTCTGGTAACGGTAAAACTTTTGGAGTCGAGCAGAGTTGCGCACGACTCAACAAAGAATGCGTCAGAGTCAACTTTACCGTTGAAACTGACGAGGACGATCTGCTCGGACACTACGTCTTAATCGACGGCAAAACTGTCTGGCAGGATGGTCCCGTCCCGACTGCGATGAAGCGAGGTGCAGTCCTTCTTTTAGACGAATACGACTTGGCCAGTTCCAAGATTATGGCTCTGCAGTCCGTACTCGAAGGTAAACCTTTATTCATCAAGAAAATCAATACCTACGTCTATCCGAAAAACGGATTCAATATCGTAGCGACTGCCAATACCAAAGGTAAGGGTAGCGAGGATGGTCGATACATCGGTACTAATATCCACAACGAGGCATTCCTCGACCGATTCCCGATTACATTCGAGCAACCGTATCCATCCAAAGGCATGGAAATCAAAATGGTATTAAACCATATGGAGTCCGTCGGTAAAGTAGACGCAGACTTTGCAGAAAAACTGGTCGACTGGGCGAATATTACCAGAGTGACTTTTAACGAGGGAGCGATCGACGAACTGATTGCTACTCGACGACTGGTACATATTGTCAGAGCATTCGCGATTTTCAATGATAAAATGAAGGCGATCAATCTCTGTATCAATCGATTCGACGACGTGACTCGACAGTCATTTTCAGAACTGTACGAAAAAATCGATTCAGGATTACATACGGATGAAGAGTCCGTAAGTCCTACAGACGAAGAGGCAGGTACGGAAGATATTCCATTTTAAGTCCACTAAATACTACGTCGATCGACAGGGGCAGGTGTTGGGTACCTGCCCTAATCTACTTATATTATGTTCACCAAAGAAGCGAAACGGGCAGGTGGTAAACGATCTGCCAATAAACTATATAAATGTCAGGTGTGTGGTCTGATCTCTAAGATCGGTGGGATAACGTCTCATTGCAAATCCTCAAAGCATTACATCTATGCTCCGTACGATTCCAGTAAAAACTTGACAAATCCTTTAGAATCAGCTATACTCATTGCTGATGATAATTCATAATGAAAGGTGTGAATGGAAATAAAACTTGATAAATCTACACTCGGTGGCAAGTCTATGATGATTTGTACTCCGATGTATGGAGGGAATTGTCATGGTATGTATGCTAAGGCATGTATCGATTTGGCGATGCTCCTCGGCATGCAGGGAGTTCCTCATAGATTTTACTACATTTTTAACGAGTCGTTGATTACACGTGCTCGAAATTACTTAGTTGACGAATTCTTACGATCGGAAGACAATGATGGAAAACCTCTTGAATACATGCTTTTTATTGATGCTGATATTCACTTCGACCCTCGCGATGCTCTTGCCATGCTTGCTTTGGCAGGTTCCGGAAAAGATGATAGGAGGGTAATCGGTGCTCCCTATACGAAAAAGACTATTGCATGGGAGCAAATCTATGCGGCAACGCAACTTGGCGTAGTAGATGACAATAACGGTAATCCAGATATTCTAAAAAGATTTACAGGTGATTTTGTTTTCAATCCTTCTACTGAGGATGGTAACGAGGTAAAACTGTCAGAACCTGTCAAGGTCATGGAGGCAGGTACAGGATTCCTTCTTATCCACCGATCAGTTTTTGAGGAGTTTAGAACTGCATATCCTAGATTTAAATATCGACCAGACCACAACAGATCGGAGCACTTTGATGGATCGAGATACATACACGCATACTTTGATACTCTTATTGATAATGCTGAGTGGCTACCACCTGAAGCAACCAACGGGACTGATCGATACCTATCAGAAGATTATCTCTTCTGTCAGATGGTTAGGAAAATGGGTGTTGATGTTTGGTTCTGTCCTTGGATTCAGTTACGCCATATAGGATCATATATTTTCGAAGGTCATATGGGAGCGATCGCTGAGATTCAGGGTCGTCAGATGCATCTGAAACAGCATGGCACTCTGCCAAATGTAAAAGATCCTTCTGGTAAACAACAGTTTCCTGGAACGCCAGCAGCGATGGCACCAGGTGCACAGAAAATGGCTAATGAAGAACTTTTCTCACTGACTCCGATGCCTGAATGGAAGAAGAAAGAGGCAATGGAAGCAGAGGCAAAAGCAAACGAGGGTGCTCCTCCTCCACCAGAGAAAAAGAATGCTAAAAAGAAAAAAGGGTGAGTCGATACCCGTAAACTTCAAATATAACGAACTACAAATACTACAGGAACTCGAAGATTATATCGAGTCCACGTATGGTCAACACTACGTTGACGTTGAGAAGGACATCCAAATCCAGGATGTCTTTGATTCCATCGGCATCTCAGAGGATTTCGCTCGAGGTTGTGCTATAAAATATCTTATTCGATTTGGAAAAAAGGATGGCAAAAACCCGAAAGATTTACTCAAAGCGATGCACTATCTGGTACTTGTGTACCACTATGCTTTTAAGAAAGGCGATACATTATGAAATTAAGTGATGAAACAGTATCTATATTGAAAAACTTCTCCACCATTAACGAGTCGATCGTTTTTGAGGAGGGTAATAGAATGCGCACTGTCGCAGTAAATAAATCAATCCTCGCTGAGGCACGGATTGAAGAAACCATCCCTACACGTTTTGCTATCTACAATCTCAATCAGTTTATCGGTGCGATGTCAATGTTTGATCGTGCTGATCTTGAGATGAATGATAAGCAGGTCAAGATGCAGTTTACTGGTACATCCATAAACTACACTTGTGCCGACGAGTCTCTCGTAGTCAAGCCACCAGAAAAGGAAATACAGTTCCCCGATGCCGAGGTGAACTTCGTATTGTCCTCTGACAATCTCGAGAAGATTCGTAAAGCATCGGCGACTCTCAGTCTTCCAGAGGTCGTCTTCATCGGAACCCCAGGTGCTGAGTTTGTTGCATCCGTACAGGATCTCAACAATACTTCCTCATCATCTATGGAAGTGCCTTTGGGTACTACCTCTGATGTGACCTGCAAAATGGTTTACAAGGTCGAGTCTCTCAAACTGATTACGACTGACTACAACGTATCAATCTCTTCCAAAGGTATCGGACGATTTACCTCAGGGTCAGACAAGTATAAATACTTTGTTGCGACTGAGGCCACCTCCACGTTTGGATCGTAATGGACAAAAACATTCTCTACGTAGAAAAGTATCGACCTCAAACTATTGATGAATGTATCCTCCCTGAGCACCTAAAAAAGGTGTTCAAGGAGTTTTGTACACAGGGTAAAATGCCAAACCTGCTTTTGTCAGGTGGTGCAGGTATCGGTAAGACTACAGTTGCCCGTGCCCTATGTAACGAACTTGGATACGATGTCATGTTCATAAACTGTTCTGAGGAGCGAGGTATCGATACTCTTCGTACGAAGATGATGGGATTTTGTTCTACAGTCTCTATGACTGACCAAAGAAAATGTCTAATCCTAGATGAGGCAGATTACCTTACGCCAGATGCGCAGGCAGCACTGAGAGCATTTATTGAGCAGTTTGCCGCGACCTGCTCTTTTGTGATGACCTGTAATTTTAAGAATCGTCTGATCCCACCCCTACACAGTCGGACGACCGTAGTCGATTTCAAAATCTCTAACAAAGAGAAGGCGACTCTATGCGCAGGCATGATGAATCGGGTAATGAATATCTGTCAGGAAGAAAACATTGAGGTCGAGGACAAGAAGGTCATCGCTGAAGTAGTGATGAAATACTTCCCTGATTTTCGACGAACACTTAACGAAATACAACGATACAGTATCGGAGGGAGAATCGATACTGGTATCCTCGCTCAAATACAGGAACTAAATACACAGGATTTGATCCCTGCTATGCGTGAACGTAACTTTAAGGTAGTGCGCAAGTGGGTATCAGATAATTCAGATGTGGAAATGAGTTCCCTTTACAGAAAACTATATGATGAATTTTATCAGGCACTCGATCCAACTTCCTCTGCTATTCCACAGATGGTCTTGCACATGGCAAAGTATCAATATCAATCTGCTTTTGTCCCTGACCAAGATCTAAATCTGACAGCATGTCTCATTGAGATCATGAGTGACTGTAAGTTTAAGGATTAAAATGACAGAATATTATGAACACCCTACTTATGAGTTCGCTCAGACTGACATAGATGGTAACGAAATCTCTATGAGTTTTTCTGCTGAGTCACTCCCAGAAATCTGTGGCAAATTTGTAGACTTCCTCAAAGGTTGTGGATTTTCCTACGTGTCAGGAATATCTGTACTTTCAAAGGGAAGCGAGACAAACCCTGCTAACTGGAATTATCATTTCGACAACTGGGGAGAGTACGAGCATCCACCCATGGATGATATGATAAATAAAATCGCAGAAAAGGTTGCTGATGAGTAAACCATCACCTTTCAAGATGGTAGGAAATCTGAATGACAAGACAGGTGGACACCTACTGACAGGTGACGAGGGGGAGTTGTACGAACGTGCGTACTCCCCTTTCATAATCAACCGTAGTCTGGGGATGCATGAGGAGACTGTTCTCCCTGCTAATCAGATGAACTTGCATCCAGATATTCCCTCAAGGTGGCAGTACGATTATCTGTACCATGGTCTTCGTCCGAAAAAGAGATGGGGTAAGTGGCAGAAACGTAGTGTATCGAAATATCTTGATGGTGTCAAAAAGTTTTTTGGTTACTCAAACCAGAAAGCGAAAGAGGCGATCAAGATTCTATCAAAAGATCAATTAGAAGAGATACTCGAGTGGTATAAATCGTCAGAAGGTGGAAAAACCTAAATAACTACAGTGATTATCTCTAATATCTTATTAGGGATTATATGGAACTTATTGAGTCCTTTGTCGAGATAAGACTCAAGCACCCTGACGATTTTTTGAAGATTCGAGAGACATTGAGTCGCATCGGTATAGCATCCAAGAGGGAGAAGAAACTCTACCAGTCATGCCATATCCTTCACA
>VTLG01013539.1_pt1 | contig 14055 bp, 22 predicted proteins | sample 4694571 | NCBI WGS metagenome assembly VTLG01 (sample SAMN12604809, study PRJNA352737) | marine metagenome | biome: ENVO:00000447; feature: ENVO:00000209|ENVO:00000569|ENVO:01000036; material: ENVO:00002151; isolation source: viral sequences binned using virsorter ...
ACATGGAAGGCGGTCATGTTTATACCGTTACTTACGGTAGTTGGGATGTTCCTATTGAGTGGGGCAGGGAAAAACTTAAAGGCGGTACGGAAGAGTTGATTCAGAGTACTGAAAACCAAGTCCGTGGTCGGTATTTTAACAACAACGATGGAAAGGGGACTTTCTAATGCCTATTAGAATAGAACCAAGACATAAGCAAAGGCTCTCTGGCTCGGGTGCGCCAGGAAGGACTCGTAGACAACCTGTAAACACTTCTGAAGTTTTTGGAGCCCCTCTTACAGAGGAGGAGAAACGTCTAATGAGGAAAAAAATTCTGGGCGAGTCTGGTAGAACAATTTCTGATGCTGATCGTGTGCGACTAATGAACCAGTATATGAATCGCAACGATGGCGGTATAGCCCAGAAAACGAGGATTTTCTGATGCCTGGAGATGTAGTGTACGACAAAGAACCGGATGCAGATGCCTACGTCATAGAACTTGGTCAAAAAGGCGTTGAAGGTGTTAAAATACCTGTTGACCAAGACGGAGACGGTGAGCAAGACGGTTGGATAGTTAAAGAAAGAATATCTGAAGGAACTAGAGGAATGAATCCTGAAGAATCACCCGACCCAGAAGAGCAAAAAGCTTATTTAGAGGCAGTGCAAAAAGCTGGTGAGGCTCCCGAAAAAGACGAACTGGGCTATAGGCAAGGCGGAATGATGGGAAATGAAAGAGGACCCATCAAATATTCCAAAGGCGGAGCCGTTAGGGGTAAAAACTTTGCGGGGACTTTTTAATTTATGGCTGATCCAACGACCTTTGCATATTCTGTATTAAAGGCTATACAGGGTCGCATAGAATTAACTCAGGACTCTATTCTTCACGGAAGTCCGCAAGACATGGAATCTTACAAACTCTTGATTGGAGAGCTAAGAGGGCTAGAGTTCGCAGAACAGGAGATCAAAGATCTTCTGCAATCTTCGGAGGATGAATGAGTAAAACTTTATACGTTCCAGATCGTGTTCTGGATTCGCAGAAAAAGCAGAAAGAAGCAACATTGGCAAACGCATACGTGAACAAGAATGATAAAGTTCTTGATCCGTCTTTAGTTTCAAAGAATCTCAAGGAAAGATTGCCCCAGCCCACGGGCTGGAGACTATTGGTAATGCCTTACATGGGGAAAGCCACTACAGACGGTGGAATACATGTTCCCGATTCTGTGCGTGACCGAGAGGCCCTTTCCACTGTTGTTGCATATGTTTTGAGGGTAGGCCCTCTTGCATACGAAGATTCCACTAAATTTGGCCCAGATGGGCAACCTTGGTGTAAAGAAGGCGATTGGGTTTGTATTGGCCGCTATGCCGGCGCTCGATTTAAAATTGAGGGCGGTGAAGTACGCATCATTAATGATGATGAGGTCATTGCAACCATTCTTGAACCTGATGACATCAAGCATGTGTAGAAAGAAGAAAGGGACCATGGAGAAAACCCATGCCTGAAGAAACTAAAATTGATGTCGGTGAAAATGAGGAAGAATCGGTGGATGTAAATCTTTCCGAAGAACCTCAAGAGGAAACTGAAGAGAAAGTTCAAGCTTCTGAAGAAGAACTTGATGAGTATAGCTCTGGGGTAAAAACCCGTATTAATAATTTGACCAAGCGTTTTCGAGAGGAAGAGCGTCAAAAGCAGACAGCCATTGAATATGCTGAGAATGTTCGTAAAGAAAACGAGCAACTCAAGGATCGTATGAATGCTTTGGATAAAGGCTATCAAGAACAGTTTGAAAGCAGAGTTTCCAATCAAATTGGTTCTGCTAAAGAAATCTTGAAGCAGGCTCATGAAACAGGAGACGTTGATAAAATTGTCGAAGCCCAAGAGGCTTTAGCGAACCTTTCTGTTGAAAAAGGAGCGTTGAGATCAGCTAAAGTGCAGAGGTCTGCACAACCTGCTCCTCCGCAACCTGCTCCTGCTCCAGCCCAGCAGCCCGTTGCACAACCTGATCCTAAAGCGGAAGCTTGGGCAGCGAAAAATGAGTGGTTTGGACAAGATGAAGTTATGACATACGGTGCTTTTGGTATCCACAGGCGCTTAGTTGAGGATGAAGGGTTTGACCCTCAATCAGAGGAGTATTATGCTGAACTGGACAACAGACTTAGGGGAGAATTTCCTCAGAAATTTGATTCTAAGTCTAAAAGTAACGGGGGAAGCCGTAAGGTTGCGTCAGCCGAAGCTTCCGCATCCCGCAATAGAGGTGGACGAAAAACTGTGCGATTAACGCCCTCTCAAGTTGCGATTGCAAAGAGGTTAAATGTACCGCTTGAAGAATACGCTAAATATGTGAGGGATTAGTCATGAATTCTGAGAACACAACTCGCCAAAAGTCTACGAGAACGCCTCGGGTTAATCAGACACGCGCTACCCAAGCGCGCAGAGAACCTTGGAAACCACCGTCCATGTTGGACGCACCGCCTGCACCAGAAGGTTATAAACATAGGTGGATACGGGCAGAAGTTATGGGTTTTGATGACCGTAAAAACGTAGCAGCGCGATCTCGTGAGGGATGGGAACTGGTACGTGGTGAAGAATTCCCTGACTTTGATATTCCGACCATCGAAGACGGTAAACATGCTGGTGTTATTGGTGTTGGTGGACTTTTACTAGCTAGGGTTCCAGTTGAGATTGTTGATGAACGCAACGATTATTATCGTAGCATGACCCACAATCAAATGACTGCTGTTGATAACGACTTAGCTCGCGAACAACATCCAGCTATGCCTATCAGTAAACCTGACAGGCAAACTCGTGTAACTTTTGGAGGTCCTCAAGGAGAGGACCAGGAGAGATAAATGGCTAATTCTAATGGAAGCTTTGGCCTTCGTCCTATGAGCAAACAGGGCGGAGCCTCTAATTCCACTGGTATGACCCAATACTCCGCTTATGAAATTGCAAACGGCAATACCGATAAGCTGTATCATGGAGAACCCGTGATTCCGCTTTCCACTGGCTATATCGGCGCTCCTGGCGCCGCCGCTGGCGGAACAGTTGGTATGTTGGGCGTATTTCAGGGTTGTGAGTACGTGGATTCTACCACTGGAAAAACGGTTTGGAAGAATTACTGGCCCGGCTCTGGGGCAGATTCCAACCACCCCGTAAAAGCGTTTGTTAACGACGATCCTATGCAACTCTATGTAATTGCAACGGATGCTTCGTGGACAAGTAAAGCTACGGCTCGTGCCGCAGTTTTTGCAAACGCCAATTTCTCAACCGCTATTACAGGCACGGATGCCACTGGTGTTTCGTTGGGTCGCCTTGCGATCAGCACGATTGCCACCACGGCTGCGTTGCAGATGCGTATTGTCGGTTGGGTTGATGATCCAGAGAATGCTGATTTTTCAGCGGCTGGTATCGGGGCAATTGTTCGGTTGAACAACCACTTCAATAGCAACAACGGTGCTATTGCTGCTGGTACACCTTCAACCACTGGCGTATAGGAGGATTGAAAAATGGCTATTAGTAGAGCCCAACTAGCTAAAGAGCTAGAACCTGGCCTCAATGCCCTTTTCGGTCTTGAGTACGCTAGGTACGACGATGAATCAGCTGAAGTCTATGACACGGAATCTTCAGAGCGAGCCTTTGAAGAAGAGGTCATGCTTTCCGGGTTTGGATCGGCTCCCGTGAAAGCGGAAGGTTCGGCTGTATCTTTTGACGATGCACAGGAAGCGTATACCGCACGGTATACGCATGAGACTATTGCTCTTGCTTTCTCCATTACGGAAGAAGCAATTGAAGATAATCTCTATGACCGCCTTGCATCTCGCTACACGAAAGCTTTGGCCCGTAGCATGGCGAACACCAAGCAAGTTAAAGGTGCCGCTACGCTCAACAATGCTTTTGACAGCACCTACACTGGTGGTGACGGTAAGGAGCTTTGTGCGACGGACCATCCTCTTGTGAATAATAACGATCTTCGCAATGAGCCCAGCACTGCTGCTGACCTTAACGAAACCAGCCTTGAAAATGCGCTTATCGACATTGCCGCCTTTGTTGATGAGCGTGGTCTCAAGGTGTCTGTTCGTGGCGAGAAGTTGATTGTACCGCCGGCTCTGCAATTTGTTGCAGATCGGTTGCTCGAATCAACGCTTCGTCCTGGAACTGCTGATAACGACATTAACGCTACGCGGAACATGGGTATGCTCCCGCAGGGTTATGTTGTTAATCACTATCTGACGGATACGGATGCTTGGTTTATCAAAACCGACGCTCCTCGTGGGTTTATCCACTTTGAGCGTATGCCGATGTCCACGAAGATGGAAGGCGACTTCGATACAGGCAATGTTCGGTTCAAAGCCCGTGAGCGTTATAGCTTCGGTTACTCTGACCCACGTTGCGTGTTTGGTTCGCCTGGTGCGTAAAACTACGGGGGAGGGGGAACCCTCCCCCACACTTTCTGGGATTTATAGCTCTAGCGACTGTCCCAGCAGACGCTTACGAAGACACTAGGGCAAACCTTTCGTAAGGAGGAACCCAAAATGGGTAATACTACTTTTAACGGTCCCGTCCGTTCTGAAAACGGTTTTGAGGTTATTAACGTCAATGCTACCACAGGTGCAGAGACGAATGTTTTTGATGTTGCCTCTACAGGTATTGTTACAGACAAATACGTCAAGCACGTTGGTTTTGCCACGGGCGTTACTGTAAACACCACAGCGGGTGACAGCCCCGCAATTGGCGAGTTCACCCAACCTGCTAACACCATCATTACCGACATTAAAATTTTCTGTGTTACCGCTCCAACTATTGGAACGGGGGATATTGGTTATGAGGTTGGAACTTCTAGTTCAGGCGCACAAATTGTCGCTGCGATAACAGATGAAATCCTTGATGGTGGAACAACTGTTGTTGTTGGAAACGTGACGACTACTACACTAGTAGCAACGACACAAAGCGCAACTACTGCTCCAGTTTCCGCTCAATATGCATCAGCAGAACGAACCATCTACTGCAACATTACAAACACCGTAGATGCTACGACAGCGGGCTCCTTTACGTTCATTATTGAATACGTTCAGGTAGCTTAACTTAAATGGGGGGAGGGGAAACCCTCCCCTCTTAAAAGGAGGTCATGATGGCTGATGCTGTAACAGCAACTACAGTGCAAGATGGAGACAGAAACGCGGTTTTCTATTGCACAAATACAAGCGATGGGACCGGAGAAGCGGCTGTTACCAAGGTTGATGTGTCAGAGTTGGCATCTCGTGCGGACGGAACATCTTGCACCGGAGTTCGTATTAAAAAAATTGTTTTTTCTAATGTTGGAATGGGCGTTAAGATTTTGTGGGACGCTTCTACAGACGTTATTGCGGCTCAATTACCCGCAGATTATTCCGACACGTTAGATTACTCTGAAATTAGTGGACTTCCTAATGTTGCAGCCTCTGGAGGCAACACGGGAGACATACAATTTACCACAGTGGGGCATACTAGTGGGGACACCTATTCCATAGTTCTCTACTGTTTAAAAGAATATTGATCCCATGGCCGAAGACAGGGAAAGACAGAATGAAATAGAACTGGTTAGACTACGAGGGGAAATAAAAGTTCTGTCGGAACGTATCGAGGTAATAAAAAACAACGATTTGCACCATGTTCAAAAATCTCTTGATTTTATTACGAAGATACTTTGGGGGGTTGGTTTTTTAATTTTAGGTCAAGTAGCCATAGGCTTACGTTTGGCCCTGTGGGGGTAGGTAAAATAAATGGCGACTTCTGGTTCGGTTGATTTTAACCTAGATATGGCCGAAATTACGGAAGAGGCCTTTGAAAGGTGCGGTTTAGAATTCCGCACGGGATACGATAGTCGAACAGCCCGACGATCTTTAAACCTTCTTTTTGCTGATTGGGCCAATCGAGGCCTTAATCTTTGGACCATAGAACAAATTACTCAAACTATGGCCCAGCTTTCCAGTACTTCTGCGGTAACCACCTATCCAGTAGGTGCTATAACAGCTACGGTAGGAGCTTCCACAAATCTTAGCGTTGGAGAGACCATAACGGGTGCTACAAGTGCCGTTACAGCATCTATTATTACTAAACCCTCCTCTACTACACTTACTATAACAGTTCCTTCTGGATCCTTTACGGCAGGGGAAACTATAACGGGATCTAGTAGTGCAGCTACTACGACCATTAGTGCTGATCCCAGTTTAACGGATGTTCAATGCTCGGGCGATATTTTAGAGGCTGTTATTAGGAGAAGTGACGAAGACATTTCAATTAACCGTATTAGTCGCCAAGAATATTTAAGTATTCCTAAAAAAACTACGCAAGGAAGACCCACACAGTTTTATATGGATCGTCAAATTACACCGACGATTTCTGTTTGGCCGGCTCCAGAAAATTCTACAGATTCTTTGATTTATTACAGGGTCAAGAGAATTCAGGACGCGGATGCAGCTACGAATACTGCGGACATTCCTTTTCGATTTTTACCGTGTCTTATAGCGGGGCTGTCTTACCAAATTGCTTTAAAAAAATCACCTCAACGTATAGAGGCCTTGAAACTAATTTACGAAGAAGAGTTTCAGAGAGCCTCTACGGAAGATATTGATCACGGAATACCTCTTCGTCTTGTCCCTACGTACCAGTCTTTGAGAATTTGATATGGCTCGATTTGCCAGCGGAAAATACTCTTTAGGAATATCTGATAGGTCTGGACGGGCATATCGTCTTAAAGACATGGCCCTAGAGTGGACAGGGATGCTGGTTGGACGCGACGAATTTGAAGTAAAGCAACCTCAATTAGATCCAAGGCATCATATAACGGATCCACAAGCCCTTAGAATTAGCCGACCAGCAAGAACGGAACCCGCAGTAGAAGTCTTGCTTCCGTTTGACTCTTTTAAATCTTCGTCCAGTGGATCAGCCGTAATTACGGTAACGGAACCAGGTCATGGTCGTAGCACAGGCGACACTGTGAGATTTAGGAAAGTAACAGATTTTGATGGGTTTACAGAGTCGGCTTTAGAAAATTCTTCTGGATTTTCTATTACTAAAGTAAATGACGATAGCTACACCTTCACATCTGGTAGCGGGACAGCTACGTCCGGCAACGTTAAGGGCGGTGGAGGTTTTGCTTCCGCAGGACCTGTAACAGTGAGTGCATGACATGGCCTATACCTTCACAACTTTAAAAACAGCTATTCAAGATTATACGCAGAACACTGAATCTACCTTTGTAAGCCAGCTCTCTCGTTTTATTATTAATACTGAAGAGCGTATTCTTAAAGAATGCCAGCTTGATATATTTCGTAAATCTTCTCAGGGATCGGCCACCTCGGGAAATCAATATTTATCAAAACCCACGGACTTTTTATCCCAAAATTCTTTAAGTGTAATTAATTCTTCAAGTAAAGAATTTCTTTTATACAAACAAGTAACCGCTCTACAAGATTACACTCCAAATCCAACTACCACTGGGACCCCAAAATATTATGCTGATTGGGATAGTGGAACTTTCTTGTTGGCTCCTACTCCAGACAGCAATTACACCATGGAACTACATTATTTTTATAGACCTACCTCAATTACAGCGAGTTCTGATGGAACTAGCTGGCTAGGGACTAATGCAGAACTGGCTCTTTTGTACGGAAGTTTGGTGGAAGCGTACACTTTTATGAAGGGGGAAGATAATTTACTGCAAGTTTATAATGGACGTTTTCAAGAGTCCTTGCAGTGGTTGAAAAATCTTGGTGAAGGGTTACAGACTAGGGATCAATATAGATATGACCGTGTCAGGAGGGATGTTGCTTGATTCTTGATATCGAAAGTAAGGGGGAAATTAGAGATCCTTTAGTGTTTACAACGAATAACAGAGGTCATTCCCCAGAAGAAATGGCGGAAATGGCTATGAATAAGATAATGGTGGTGTCAGAAGAAGCACCCCCAGTTATACGGGATCAGGCGATAGCTCATAGAGATAAGTTGAAGGAAATACTTATTTTTTATATGAATAGAATGGCTCAAAGTGAGAGAACGACAATTTGGGCAGAAATGCGGCAGCAGGGCCATGACGATTTGGCCGAGATAATAAGGAGATTGTAATGGCTATTGGCTCATCCGCTATGTGCGGGACTTTTAAGAAAGAAATACTTGCTGGCATTCATTTTTGGACCCCACATACTCGAACAGGCTCAAGTGCTATTGGAGCAGATACTTTTAAGATTGCCATGTTTACCAATAGTGCTTCTATTGATGCTGATACTACAGGATACACCACTAGTAATGAGGTTAGTGGAACTAACTACACGGCTGGAGGTAATTCTTTAGCAAGTGTTACGAATACTTTGGGGGACAACAGTAGTTCCGTTCCTACAGCTTATCTTGATTTCGCAGACAGCACTTGGTCTTCCTCTACTATTAGTAGTGCAAGAGGTGCTTTGATTTATAACAGTACACTTAGCACCGCTGGAACAGGATCAACCACCAACCACGCCGCCAATCCTGCGGTTGCCGTTATTAACTTTGGTGGGGATAAATCGTCAAGTTCTGGAGATTTTACGATCCAGTTTCCCGCGAATGACGCCAATAACGCCATAATTAGGATTTCGTAGTGTCCTACACTGGTCAAACTGGTTGGAATAGAGGAACTTGGAATTCTGGATCGTGGAATAGTCCCGCTCCAGTTGAGGTTACAGGTGTATCTGCGGCCAGCGCCATTGGTTCCGCTTCTGTGGTTCTTCCAATTACTGTGGAAGTTACAGGTGTATCTGCGACCATCGCCATTGGTTCCGTAACTGCCATAGGGGCGGCTAATGTTTCTGTAACGGGTGTATCTGCGGCCAGCGCCATTGGTTCCGTAACTGCCATAGGGGCGGCTAATGTTTCTGTAACGGGTGTATCTGCGGCTAATGAAATTGGCACTGCTATTGCATCCATTCCAAAAACTGTAGAGGTCACGGGTGTATCTGCAACGGGAACTGTTAATAATGCTTTGGTTTGGAGTTCCATTGATACCTCTCAAACATCTAATTTTTCTGAAATAAGTACAAGTCAAACACCTAGTTGGACAGAAATAGCGGCATAGGGATAAGGTTATGGCATCATCATACACAACAAGTTTTGGTATTGAGAAAATTGGTTCTGGAGAACAGTCTGGAGCTTGGGGAACAACTACCAATCATAATTTAGATATTCTGGATAGAATTGCTTCATATAAAGCTGTTGCGATAACAACAAATGCAGATACGGCCACTCTGACAGTTAGAGAAGCGTCTCCGGGTTCTGGAACCGAAAACCTTCAGGATGGAATGTATCGTGTAGTTAAATTTACAGGAGCTTTAGATTCAAATTGCACGGTTACAATAGCTCCAGAGACAACTTCAGCTTTTTTCATTATTATTAATGCGACGACTGATTCTGGATCTAGTGGTCCATATTCGATTATTTTGACGCAAGGCAGTGGTGCAAATATAACCGTAGGGAATGGAAAGTCGGCGGTTATTTATTGTGATGGTGCTGGGGGTGGAGCAGCGGTTATTGATGCACTTAGTGATTTGCAGATCACAGATGACCTTAGCCTAGCATCGGACTCATCCGTTATTAAAATGGGGGCCGATGACGATATTACAGTAACTCATGTTGCAGACACAGGATTAAAATTAAAACAGGCTGGGGCTACGGGTGATGACAAACCGTTTGTATTGACTCTTCAAACTGGTGAAGTAGATATTGCGGCGTCTGATGTTCTAGGTCAGATAGATTTTCAAGCCCCTGATGAGGCTACGACGGGAGATTCCCAACTTGTCGCCGCTGGTATAGCAGCTATCTCCGAAGGTGATTTTAGTTCATCAAATAACGCAACTAAGTTGAGTTTTAAGACGGCGGCAAGTGAAGCTGCTTCTGAAAAGGCTTCTTTAAGCTCAACGGGTGTATTTACAGCCACCTCTTTTACAGGCTCTGGTGCAGGACTAACTGCTGGAACAACTCCTATAACTACTCTTGATATTGACGGTGGTACGGATATAGGTGAGGCCATTGTCGATGCCGATTTGTTTATTGTTGATAATGGTGCCGGTGGGACTAATAGAAAAGTAGCTGCCTCTAGATTAAAAACTTATGCTAGTGGTGGAGATGCAAGTGGCCCAGGCTCGTCAACGGACAACGCAATTGCCAGATTTGATGGAACCGGAGGCAAAACACTTCAAAATTCTTCCGTGACGATCAGCGATGCCAACGCCATCGCTGGCGCGGCGAGCATCAGTTTTGGCGATGCCACGCTAGCAAATTACGAGACAGGCACCTGGACGCCCGATTTTTATGGGCTGACAACTGGAACGGGTGCGGCCAACCGGGGGTATTCGACACAGACCGGGACCTATACGCGCATTGGGCGAATGGTTTTCATACAGTTCCAAATTACTGTCAATGATTGGAACACATCCGCCGTGACCAACACAGGACAACTAGCTTGCGCCGGGTTACCCTTTACCGTCACTACAGCCATAAACGTGCAACCCACGGCTGTCGGGTATTCGGCCAACGTCGATATACCCGGCACGGCAGGCGTGCTTTGGAGTCTGAACCCATGCGCCAACACTACGCGGCTTGACACAAACTATTATGACGAAGGCGATTCGAGTAGCGGCGGCGCACTTACGACGTTGGATTTCAATGCGAGTTCGCAAGTTAGATTCTGCGGTAGTTATTTTACCGATGCATCTTAAAAAGGAGAATAAAAATGGCGTTAGTTGAAAAACAAGTTACCGATAACATTCAAGTTTACGGAGAATATAAGTCACTTCATATTCGCGAGGATCGTCAAATCGTGGACGATCAAACAGGTGAAATAAAATCGTCAGGCAACTGGCACCGCCGAGTCCTTGAACCCAACGCCGATGTCTCGAATGAGAGTGCTGAGATCCAAGCAATTGCGGCGGCAGTCTGGACGGATGAAGTAAAGGCGGCATGGGCAGAATATCTAGCTAGTTTTTAAATAATTTTTGGTCAGTGATGCCTTTATCTAAACTTACTTTTCGTCCTGGAGTAAATCGAGAAACTACTTCCTATGGAAGCGAAAATGGGTGGTATAACTCCGATTTAATTCGTTTTCGTAAAGGACGCCCTGAAAAAATGGGGGGATGGCGAGCTTTAAGTGGGAACAATCCTCAAGGGGTAACTCGATCTCTGCATGTTTGGGCTGCACTGGATGGTTCAAAATACATGGGAGTAGGGACCGAATTAAAAATTTATATTGAGGAGGGTGGGTCTTATTCTGACGTAACTCCAATAAGAGCAACTGATACACTTAGCGCTAATCCTTTTACCACAGGAAGCTCTGGTTCTGGTGTTGTTACGGTAACCGATCCTGATCACGGGGCTCTTCCAAACGATTTTGTTACGTTTAGTGGCGCCACAACTACAGATGGCATTACTGCGGCTCAATTAAATACGGAGCATCAGCTAACCATTGTAGATTCTAATTCTTATACTATTGATACGGGGGGTAGTGCTTCTTCTGGGTCTACTGCGGGAGGGGGGAGCTCTGTCATAGCGACTTATCAAATAAACACTGGGTTAATTAACGAAATAGCTGGAACGGGATTTGGCGCAGGAAATTGGGGAGGTTTAACTGCAAGTTACTCTCAAACCACTTTAAATGATAGCGGTGGAATCAGTAATTCAGATACTTCTTTTGTTCTTACGAGCGCTTCTAATTTTGAAACAGCCTCTTCAACTATTTCCTCAAACGTGGCTTTAAACGCCTCATCTCTTCCTTTAGCCAATTCTAGTTCTTTCCCTAGTAAAGGAACTGTTCTTATAGGAAGTGAAAAAATTCGATATGAAACAAATAACAGTAACGTACTTGGAGATATAACAAGAGGTACGGATGGAACAACAGCTTCTGCTCATAGCAGTGGAGCGACTACAACATTTGTTGGATTGGTTTTAATAGATGATGAATTAATTCAATACACGGGGAAAAGTTCTAACACAATAAATGCAGGAGTTGTGCGGGGCGTTCGAGGAACAACCGCCGCCGCTCATGATGATGGATCAACGGTAAAAGAAGCTAATGCTTTTGTTCCTTGGGATGGGTCTTCAGATATTCTTACCGCAGCGGGGTCTAACATACGGTTGTGGTCTCAAGACAACTGGGGCGAAGATCTTACTTTTAACGTTCGGGATGAGGCTCCATATTATTGGGATAAGACACTAGGACTTGGAGCCAGAGCAACAACTTTGGCATCTCAAACTGGTTCTTCTGATGCACCCACCTTGGTCCGTCAAATTATGGTTTCAGGCGCGGATCGGCATATAATTTGTCTAGGGTGCAATCCAATAGGAACAACGGAACAAGATTTACTTGAAATTAGGTGGTCGGATCAGGAAAGTCCTTTTGATTGGACACCAACTGCTACCAATACATCAGGAAGCCAACGAATATCGTCTGGGTCTCAAATTATTACTGCAAAGAAAACACGCCAAGAAATTCTTATTTGGACTGATGTAAATTTACACTCTATGCGGTTTGTGGGTCCCCCATTTACGTTTAGTTTTTCGTTGCTGGGGAGCAACACATCTATTGTAGGTCCAAATGCAGTTACTTCCGTTGGGGACAAGCTTTTTTGGATGGACCGAGAAAACTTCTATGTTTACGCCGGTAGAATTCAATTAATCCCTTGCACTGTTTTAAGGTATGTGTTTGACGATATTAATTTAAACCAATTAGACAAGGTTGTTGCAGCATCAAACAAAATGTTTGATGAAGTAATTTGGTTTTACCCGTCTGAATCAGCTTCGGAATCAGATCGGTACGTTAAATTTAACTATACCGAAAATACTTGGGACATAGGAACTTTGAGCCGTACAGCTTGGGTTGATTTTGGGTTGCACAAGTATCCTCGAGCAACGGAAGTTTCAAGTAATGATTCTGTTGTTTATCAACACGAGCTTGGGGAGGATAATGACGGATCTGCCATGACATCTTTTATTGAATCTGCTGATTTTGATTTAGGAGATGGCGAGCAATTTATGTTCGTGGATCGATTGATCCCAGACATTGACATTACAAGTAGTAATTCAGATGCTTCGGTAGATTACATTTTAAAAACAAGGAATTATCCTGGGGACAGTTTGTCTACTAATTCTACCAGCGAGGTTAAGTCAACGACGCAGCAGTCTTTTTTGCGTAGTCGATCTCGGCAAGCATCTCTTCGTGTTCAAAGTAGCATTACAGATATTGCATGGACCTTGGGAGATTTACGCTTAGGTCTTCGTCCTGATGGGAGGAGATAGTGCCTAAATTGCTGGATCACTCAATGCCTTTGGCGCCAGAAACTTACGATGTAGAAGGTTTTTCAAGGATTCTTCGTGATATTGAAATGGCTTTGACAAAAGTAGATTTTCCCTCTGTGGTTAGCGGAGAAGACGATGATAACGGCAAAACGTGGTTTATGGATTAATGGCTTCTGCATACAAAAATATAGCTTCTTTGGTGGGTTCGACGGGGGATGTCACAATTTACACCTGTCCGAGTGCGACAGAAGCGATAATAAAGAATATAAACCTGTATAATAGTCATTCAGGGACCATAGTAGTTTATCCAAAGATTACCGATAGTTCCGCGTCGGTTACTGTTGTACTAGAGGAAGCTAGTATCGGAACTAAAGCTGATACGTCTCTCACTGGCCCGTTTGTTCTTGAAGCCAGTGATACGCTGATACTGAACTGTGACACAGCGTCGAAGATTTATGCCTTCGCGAGCGTACTGGAGCTTTCTTAATGAATTATAGAAGTGGTGGAATATCGGCTCTTCCCCGAAAAACAACGTTAGGGGGACAAGATCATTTGTTGTCGTATATTACGCCACAAGAAGCCCGTATGCTTCGTGAACAGGGCGGTGGTGTAACACCTACTGGTGGACAGTATCGTGGTCCTGGTGGGCTTCCTGCTTTCTTTGTTGGTCCTGGTGCGCCTAGTGCAGCAGCGGCAGCAGCGGCAGCAGGGTCACCAGGGGGATCTGGCGCACCAGGAGGGGCAGGACATGGGCAAGGTTCTGTAATTGGTGGTTTTGCACC
>VTLG01016972.1_pt1 | contig 14055 bp, 14 predicted proteins | sample 4694571 | NCBI WGS metagenome assembly VTLG01 (sample SAMN12604809, study PRJNA352737) | marine metagenome | biome: ENVO:00000447; feature: ENVO:00000209|ENVO:00000569|ENVO:01000036; material: ENVO:00002151; isolation source: viral sequences binned using virsorter ...
GCATCTTCATTAAACAAAGAATTAATTAAAACTAAAAAAACTTTTGCAGAGTTATTACCCGAAGGTGAATTAAAAGATTACATATTAAATAATTTAAAATCATATATGCGTAAGTCCTTTGCTATATTTACAAATCCTGAATATGCACCAGATAAAAAAGTTTTAGATGGTGCGGTTGATTGGGTAAATAATAATATTGTAAAGAAAAATAAAGATTTAAGAATAGAAGCTGCAGCTTTACCTGGTAAAGCAGCTGCAATAGATAAACAAAGAACTTTTTCTGAACAAATAGTTAAAAGTATTTTACAGACCGGAAAACAAGATAATGTAGATCCTTTAAAATTATTACAAACTATTTCAAAGTTTGATTTACGTTCTGACAAAATATTAAAAACAGGAGAGGAGTTACCTGATGCAATTAAAAGATTATTAGGAGATCCAGATGCATTAAAAGGAACAAAAGATTATGTAAGTCCTTTACAATCATCTGTATTACAAACAACATCATCAGCAATAACACAATCAGTAAATAAAAGAACATTTGATAAGTTAGCTGAAACTGGTTTAAAAGAAGGTTGGTTGTTTAGAAGCAGAGAAGCTGCTACCGGTGCAGGTATTTTAGATGTAGGAACTAAACCTATTGGTAAATTAAAAGGACTGGGTTTATTACAAAGTCCTATGTCTAAACTATACTCATCAAGACAAGTAGGAGAAGCATTAGCAGGCACACCTGGTTTTTTAGATAAAGCAATTCAAAGTAATATCTACAGAAATATATTACAATTAAAAGTAGCAACACAATTTGGTAAAACAGTTCTTTCACCTGCAACACAAGTTAGAAACGTAACATCAGCTAGTATGTTTCCGTTAGCAAACGGACACATAGGTGGTAGAGCGTCTGTGACTGATGCATTAAAAATGACTCTCGATGATATATTTGGTGCAGGTAAAGTAATTAATGAAGAGCAGTTTATAAAAAATTTAGAAAACAAAATACGTCTTGGTGTCATCGATGAAAACATTGTAGCATCAGAATTAAAAGCTGTGCTTCAAGATATTAAAGCTGGTGCAAAAGTAAAAAGCATGGATGCTTTATTAAGCAAACTAGCCAATACCAAGATGATGAAAACAGCTACAAGGATATACGCTGGAGGTGATAATCTATGGAAGTGGTATGGTCATGAGTATGTAAAATCACAAATGAAAGGTATGTACAACACTGTTGATGATATCGCAAAATGGTATGATGAAATTGTTGGTATAAAATTTGATAAGTTTGATACATTTACAGGTGCAAGAAAATCATTTGAACAAGCTGTAGATGAAGCTGCTGCATGGCAAATTAGAAATACTTATCCAACATATAGTAAAGTTCCAGAGTTTGTACAAAACATTAGAAAACTACCTTTTGGTAACTTCGTATCATTCCCTGCAGAAATGATTAGAACAACAACAAATATTTTAGATATTGGAATGAAAGAAGCTATGTCTAGTAATCCTTTGCTACGTCAGCAAGGTTATAGAAGATTAATTGGTGCATCAGTTGTGTTAGGTGGAGCTAACGAAGGAGCAGGACAAATAGCTCAAGCAGTAACAGGTGTTACACAAGAACAGATAGATGCATACAAAAGAAGTTTATCAGCAACATGGAATTCAAGAGCAACCATTATACCTATAAATAAATGGAAAGATGGTGTAGGTAAAGCTATTAACTTTTCATACTTCAGTCCGTACGATGCAGTTACACAACCATTTAACGCTGCTATCAAAACACTAGAAGAAGGTAATATGACTGATCAAAAACGATCAGAGATTCTTCTTCAACAATTAAGTCCTTTTAGTGATGGCTTTGTAGGTAAATTAATAGAACCATTTATTTCAGAAGCAATCGCATTAGAAAGACTTACTGATGTATTACCTGCAGGATCTTTAGTAGGTGGTAGAAGTGGTAGAACAAAAACTGGTGGTATGGTTTATTCTCCAACAGATTTAGCAGGTGAAAAAGTTCAAAAAAGTTTTATACATTTTTTAAAAGGTGTTGAACCTGGAGCTGTATCAACTGGTAGAAAAATACAAGAGGCTGCAACTGGCGATATTAGTAGAGGTGGTGTACCAAGAGATTTAAGAGATGAAATGCTAGCTTTATTTTCTGGTATTAGAATTATCAATGTCGACGTACCACGAACCATGCAATATAAAATTACAGAATACAATAAAAACAAAAGATTAGTTACATCAACAGAAAAATTATTTAGTTTACAAGATTATCAATCTAGAGGACCTGCTGTTCTTGCAAATGAATTTAGAGATATACAAGAAGAAAATTTAAGAATTAACAAAGCATTTCATCAAGTTATAAAAGATGCTTTAGAAGTCGGTGTTCCAAAGAGACAATTGTTTTTACAATTAAGAAAAAGAGGTATCTCTATAAGAAATGCAACAGCATTGTTACGAGGTAGAAATATTCCATACACAGGATACAAAGAACGTATGTCTAAAAGAGTTAGAGATGCACAAAAGATTGGTAAAGAAAGAGGAGAGGGTGATGTTAATCCAGATTACTTTTTTCCAAGAAGAGAGTTTTTACAAATTGAAAGAGAGTATAGAAAAAAATCTTTAGACCCTGATAAACCTGTTGATAGAGGTGTCATTGATAGAGTCATGGATTTATTTAGTGAAAGAGTTACACCACAAGGTGATACGGTACAAACAGCACAAATACAAAAGGTACAAACACCACCATTACCAGGTACACCTATGCCTAGAGTGCAAACCGCGCAAGCAAATATTAACCCAACAACTAACTTGACACCAACGCAGGAAGCTTTACTATCTCCTGAAGAAAAAATTATTGCAGGGAGAACATAATGGCTAAAAAGTCTGCATTACAAAAAATAGAAGATCATGAAAAGCTTTGCAGAATAATGCAAAAGCAAACGTTCGAACAAATAAAAGAAATGAGAGAACGTATTAAAAGAATAGAGTATATGATTGTGGCTGGAATGGGATCGATGATTCTAGCTCTAGTTATGAACTATATGAAATAATGAACCTTACACGTAATTTTACCCTATCAGAATTAACCAAATCGGATACAGCTATCCGTAAAGGTATTAATAATAATCCTAATGCAGAACAAGTAGAAAAATTAAAAGCATTGTGTGAAAATATTTTGCAGCCCGTGCGTGATCACTTCGGCAGAGTCAAGATTACTAGCGGATTCCGTAGCGTAGAATTATGCACAGCCATAGGTAGCTCTGCAAACTCACAGCATGCCAAGGCCGAAGCCGCAGACTTCGAATGTCCAGGTGTAGACAATGCTGAATTAGCAGATTGGATACATAAGACTCTTCCGTATGACCAGCTCATCCTTGAGTTCTATACTCCGGGTGAACCTAATAGCGGATGGATACATTGCTCATGGATCCCGGACCAACCAAGAGCATCTTATCTACATGCTTTTAAATCAGAGGGTAAAACAAAATACAAACCGGTTATTGGTTCAGCGAAGAGCCTAATATAAAATCAAAAGACAATATTCTTTTTTTAAAATAAGTTTTATTTGGTTCTGTGTAGTGTGTTAAAAGTTGTGGCACTATCATAATATCACCCTCTTCAACTTCAGGAGCATACAAAACACTTTCATCTTTTTCATTATTCCAAGGCTGTATATATGTAGTTTTGGGTGAGTCTTTTTTTTGTTGTAAATAAATAATACCTGCGTAACCTTGTGAGCCATGATTGTGTGGCACGTGGTAATGACCTTTATCATACGTAACAGACCATGCTCTTTGCAATAATATTTTACTATTAAATTTAGTTGATATTAAACTAAACTCATCTTTAAATATCTTTCTTAATTCTGTTGTAACATCTGCTTTATTTCTATTGCTATAAAAATTATCAAAAGGCATTTCAGGATATTTATTTAATGTTTTTTCTATAGCTATCTTTTTCTCTTTAAATTTGATACACTTAATCTTAAAAAACTCTATCTTAAATATCGGTTCGATAAAATATTTTATATCCATGATTTCAGCTCTTCACCTAAAACTTCTGATGCTATGTTTATTTTTTTACGTAACGATTTTACGATTTTTTCGTCCACAGTATCTTCAGCAATTAGGTCCACATAAGTTACCGGTTTTTTTTGTCCGATTCTGTGTGCTCTGTCTTCTGACTGTAGTCGTTTTTCGAGATCATATCCGTTAGAATAGTAGATTACGGTGTTTGCAGCCGTCAAAGTAATGCCATAGCCGCCCGTAGACGGCGTTCCTACCATGAACCGGCACCTAGGGTCACCTTGAAATTTTTTAATGTTAGGTTGTCTCTCTTCCTGTGGTGTCATACCATAATAGTCTACAATAGAGTCTGGTCCATATTTTATTTTAACAGCTTTGATTATATCCTGCACATCTCTTTGCCAGTGTGCCCAGATAATTGCTTTACCTTCTGTCTCCTCTAATACATCCATGAGTTCACCGAGTCTGTTACTATCTATTTCTTGAACGCTACCATCGTCAGCAACAAAGTGGCCACAAGTTATCTGCTGTAAACGCATCAGCTGTGTAAGCACAGTCATGGTGGATGTAACTTTACCATTCAAATGTGCGATAGCTTGTTTTTTCATTTGTTCGTAAACTTTTATTTGATCAGGTGTAAGTTTAATATGTCTCTTAATAAATATTTTATTTGGTAGATCTAAACAATCTTCTTTTAACACTCGATAAGAAAAATTTTTAATTGTATCTGATAGCTCACCCAGGTTTCTAAACTTATGTACAACCTGTATTGATCTACCTGCAACGTGTAATGTTTTCATTTCTGCATATCTATTACGAAACGCGTAGTATGATGTAAAGTCCAATAACCACGAATCAAGGAACTCACACTGCGTATACAAATCAAGAGGATTTTTAGTTACCGGAGATCCAGTCATGATTCTTCTATATTTAGATTTTCTACCAAGACTTAAAATATTTTTAGTTCTTTTAGCTGTAGGTGTTTTGATAGTTGTAGACTCATCCACTGCCATCAAAGCATTGTGTGAGTTTAAAAATTTAAATGCAAAGTCCACACCTTTTTTAGTGGACAGAGCCTCTACATTCATAATCAAAATGTGAAGCTCTGTTCCAGTCTTCGAAAGGAGGTCTAATGAAGCTTGTTGTTTTTTAGTAATATTTGATTGCCACAATACAGTCACATTCTCTATGTGATTCGGTAAGTGGTTTGGTAATTCTTGTTCGTGCCAGGTTTTAACAACACCTTTTGGTGCTATAATTAAGGCACCATTTATCTTGCCTTTATCATAGAGCATAGACATATTATCTATTAATACTTTTGTTTTACCTGTACCCATTTCCATAAAGTACGCATACGTTTCTCTATTCCATGACTTTTCTAATGCAGTCAATTGATGTGCATACGGTTTAAGTTTAAATTTATAATTCATAATTTTCTACTTTCTGACTTGACATATAATATAGGATGGCTATATTGTCAAGCATGAAAGACAATAAAGTATACGTAATACAAGAAATTGCAGGGACCACACAAGGTAACCCTAAAATTAATATTGTGGGTGCTACTGAATATGGTGATGTAAATTTTTTATTACCAGAGTTTTCACAAATAATTTTTTCTCCTGGACCACTTGTTTTTAAATTAAGACAAGGTTTAAAAAATTTTACGGAGAAGGATTATTTATTGTTAACTGGTGATCCTGCATTAATAGGTGTGGCGTGTTCTATTGTTTCTGATATAACAAATGGTAAATACAATTTGTTAAAATGGGATAAACAAGAAAAAAAATATTATCCTATTGCTATTAATTTATACGAGAAAGGAGAAATAGATGGCAATTAAACAAAACATAAAATTCAAAGATGAAATAAACTTTGAAGCTGACAAACAAGATCCAATGAAAAGGACTGACAATATTCAGTCGCTTGCAGATCAAGTAGAAAAATTAGACTCTTTAAATAAGAGACTTGTATTGCAAGAAGATAATATAAAGAATACTAAAAAAGATATAGACCGATTATCTGGTGAGGTTATACCAACCATGATGACTGAAATGGGTTTATCAGAATTAAAACTTCAAGATGGATCACATCTTAAAGTTTCTACGTCATACAAAGCGCACATAACAGAGGCGAATAAAGAGATGGCGTTTAACTGGCTTCGTGACAATGGACTAGGAGATATCATTAAGAACGAGATCTCGGTGTCTTTTGGTCGTGGCGAAGATAACAAGGCAGCACACTATGCTGAACTTGCAAAAGGTCAAGGGCTCGAACCGACACAAAAGTTGAAGGTAGAGCCTATGACCTTGAAAGCGTTAGTCCGTGAGCGTATTGAGGCAGGTAAAGAAATGCCAACGGAAATTTTCGGTGTGTTTACCGAAAATAAAACAACAATAAAAAGGAACAAATAAAAATGAACCAAGTAACAACTAAAAAAGAAGGAGCATTAGCAGTCAATATATTTGAAGCTGATGCAAACAAAGGTTCTCAAAACATATCGCAAGAAGATCTTGCGTTACCTTTCCTAAAAGTTTTGGGACAACTATCTCCGGAAGTAAATGAGAGAGATGGTAAATATGTCGAGGGCGCAAAACCCGGCAGGATCATAAATACAGTTACAAACGAGCTGTATGATCAAATCAATGTGTTACCTGTCTTTTACAAAAGACAATACATTGAGTGGCAGGACAGAGGTGCAAGCACAGGTGCACCAGTTGCAATCCACGAGGCAGACAGTGATATCTTAAGTCAAACCACTAGAGGTAAAGACTACAAAGATAGATTACCAAATGGTAATTATCTTGAGAACACTGCAAATCACTTTGTGATTTTGATGGGTTCAAGTCCAACCACAGCTTTGATTTCTATGAAAGCTACTCAATTAAAAGTGAGTAGAAAATGGAACTCAATGATGATGGGTATAAAACTGCAGGGTAAAAACGGTTTGTTTACTCCGCCAACTTACAGCCACATTTATAGTCTAAAGACCGTTCAGATGTCTAACGACAAAGGAACATGGTTTGGATGGGATGTATCTAAAGTTGGTCCCGTAGAAGATAGGGCAACCTATGACATTGCTAAAAACTTTGCTGAAACTGTAGGTAAAGGTGAAGTTCAAGCTAAATACGGATCAGAGGAAAAGGACAATAATCCTTACTAGAATCCTAGGTAGTGGGCATCGAAGCTAGCGTGGAGGTGCCCACGTATAAAATATGTCAGTAGAAAGTTTTATAGAGATATTTTCAGGTTTAGAACGTGCGCACGGTGTCACTTACGTAGACAAGAAAGGTGCAGACGGACAAAAAATAAAAGGTAAATCTTTTGTAACAAGAGAACCTGTTACAACAAATATGTGGCTGCAGCACTTGCAAGGCAAAGAACCAAGTCTTGGTATCATTCCAATCAACGATGACAACAAATGTAAGTGGGGTTGTATAGATATAGACTCATACGCAGGTTTTGATCACAAAAAATTAATAGATAAAATAAAAGAATTAAATTTACCGCTGCTAGTATTTAGATCTAAATCAGGTGGAGCTCATGTATTTTTATTTACTTCTGTATTTGTAGAAGCAAAACTAATGCGTGATAAATTATTATCAATCAGTGCAGTGTTAGGATATGGTGGATCAGAAGTTTTTCCAAAACAAGTAGAATTAAAATCGCAAGATGATACAGGAAATTTTTTAAATTTACCATACTTTAATGGTAACGATACAACAAGATATTGCTTTAATGATAAAGGCGAAGCTGTTAATCTAGAAAGTTTTTATTTATTACATAAATTATATACACTCACACCAGAACAATTAGAAAAACTAATTATAAAAAGACCAGAGTCTGAATTTAATGATGGGCCACCATGTTTAGAATCTATAACACAATCAGAGATTAAAGATGGTAGAGATAGAATACTTTATCAATACATACAATATGCAAAACGTAAATGGCCAGAGAACTGGCAAGGAAAAATAAATGCGTTTAATTACAAATACTTTGCTAGTCACCCTGACGGACCACTCGAGGATAAAATAGTACAGGGTAAAATAAAATTTAACGATGGCAAAGATTTAGGTTTTAAATGTAACGAGGATCCAATGTGCAATCATTGCGATAAAAATTTATGCAGGACTCGTCAATTTGGCATTGGTGGTGAGTCTGTGTTTCCATCACTAACTGATTTACAAAAAGTATTACTAGATGAACCATATTACTGGGTCAATGTAGATGGTGAGAGAGTTAAACTAGATAACATTGATTACTTGATGGAACAAAGATTATTTAGAAGGACTGTTGCAAAACAAATAAATAAAAAACCTAAAAGAGTTACAGTAAAAGAATTTGAAACTTATGTAGATCAATTGCTACAAGGTGTAGAAGAAGTAGATGCACCGGTAGGATCATCACGAATCGATCAGCTATCAAATCATTTAGAGGATTATTGTTTACAAAGATCTATCGGCAGTGTTAGCAAAAAAGATATTTTAAATGGTGCAGTATACACAGAGAATGGCAAGCACGTATTTACATTTCATAGATTCTTTCATGGACATTTAACTAAAAAGAAATGGAAAGAAGACTACCAGGTAACACAGCAAATGTTGAAAGAACATTGTGGTTGTGAAGAGGGTCGTATGGTTATTGGTAAAAAGAAACCATCAATCATGAAAGTAGATACATTTGAAAAACCTGAAGATCAGTTTACGCAGAAAAAATTAAAAGAGGAGGATCCGTATTAATGAAATTTTTGTGTGTACAAAAATCACGTAAAACATCGACGCGTGTCCAAAGTGCGATGCAAACAATAAGGAGTCAATTATGACTACATATGCAACCGAAAAGGTTGGAACAACAAAAGATTATTCTGTTTTTAAATATTTTGATAGAAACAGAGTGATCAGTAAAAATCATGTCGAAGATTTACGTAAAGACATGAATCAAAGAGGTCAACTGGAAAGAGTGATCGTTAACGAAAAATGGTTTGTTATCGATGGCCAGCACCGTATCGAAGCAAGAAAGCTCGATAAAAAGCCAGTTGATTTTAGAATCAAAAGAGGTGCATCAATCATAGATGTTACAGCTATTAACAACAGCGCCAAGATATGGAACAACGCTGCATGGCTACGTAATTATTCTCATGAAGAACACGAAAATAATAGACCATACCGACAGTATGCCGAGTTTAAAAAACAACATGGCTTTACTGAATCGATCTGCATGGCTTTGTTAAGTGAAGACTTTCATGACTATGGTCGAAAAGCTTTTAAGAAGGGTACCTTTAAAGTTAAAAATCTAGAAAGAGCTACAGAAAATGCTAGACAAATAGCAGAACTAATAGCTATTGATAAAAGATTAAATGCTTTAAAAGCTGTGCTCGCTTTCTTAAAATTAAAAACCTTGGCAAACTTTAAATTTAGTTTGTTCGAATCTCAACTTAAAAAAAATAAAAGAAGATTACCAGTGTGTATGAATGTTGAACACTGGATTGATTCTTACATAGATGAGATTTATAACTATGGTTTAAGAAAACCACACAAACGTCTTGTGAATAGGTACATCAACTAATGTGATGGGCCTTCGGGCCCACACCAAAAATTATGAAGACAATTGTATTAGGACCACCAGGCACAGGCAAGACACATACCTTGCTAAACAAAGTACAGGATTATTTAAAAACAGTTGATCCTGACAGAATAGGTTATTTTGCATTTACCAAGAAAGCAGCTAACGAAGCAAAGTCAAGAGCTATGGATAAGTTTAATTATACAGAAGATGACTTACCATACTTCAGAACATTACACTCGTTAGCATTTAGAAAACTTGGAGTTAACAAAGACCAGGTCATGCAAAAGAGACATTACGAAGACCTAGGTAGAAAATTAAATTTATTTATAGATTACAACGAACACGATCAGGAAGAGACAGGTTTGTTTACAACCAAGTCTGACTATCTGCGTTTAATACACCTTGCAAAACTACGTGACATAACGCTGGAACAGCAAATCAAATTAGGTGAACACAATACAGAGGTTGATTACGATACCCTGGTGCATTTAAAAAATGAATTACAAAGATACAAGAAAGAATATAATTTAATAGATTACAACGATATGATTTTAAAATTTATAAAATCAGATCTATCTCCAAAGTTTGATGTGGTGTTCATAGATGAAGCACAAGATTTATCTTTGATGCAATGGAACATGGCAAAAACTATTTGGAATAAAACAGAAGATTCTTTTATTGCAGGTGATGATGACCAAGCAATATTTAGATGGGCAGGAGCGGACGTAGATTCTTTTATTACACAAAAAGGTAAACTACTGAATCTTACACAGTCAAGAAGAATACCAAGAGCAGTGCACGATCTTGCTTTGGGTATAATTAAACGTGTATCAAAACGAAGATACAAAGAATGGGCACCAAGAGATCATCAAGGTTCTCTACGATTTCATGATGACATCAAAGATATAAACATGTCATCAGGTAATTGGTTGGTGCTAACAAGAACACGGCACATGCTGGAAGATATAGAAGATGAGATGCGTGAACGTGGTTGGTATTTTGAAAATAGATTTAAAAAAATGCCAGAGAAAGATGCAGCAGAAGCAGCACTAGAATGGGAGTCTGCAAGAAAAGGACAACCATTAAACTACAAACAGATAGAAAGAATATATAGTTATATGTCACCTGCGCATGCAGATAAAAATTTTTTAAAAGGTATGGCTAAAGAAAGTTTTTATAATTTAGCAGACACAGGAATCAAAACAGATGCAGTATGGTATGAAGCATTTGATAGTTTAGACTTTAGAAGAAAGAGCTACATACGTAGTATGCGTAGAAATGGTGAGGTATTAAATCAAAAACCAAGAATAAAACTATCTACGATACATAGTGTAAAAGGTGGTGAAGAAGATAACGTAGTATTATTAACTGATCTGACTACAAATACAAACAGATCATATTTAAAACAACCAGATGATGAAACAAGATTATTTTATGTTGGTGCAACACGAACAAAAGAAAATTTACACATCATCAGACCAAAAGATTATGACAAATCTTTTCCAATGGAGGACTATGAGTAAAGTATGGGACAAGCAACATGGCGGCAGCCATTATCAAAAATATAAAATACAGCCAAGTAAGTTTGTAGTAGAGAATGAATTGCTATATCCAGAAGGCTGTGCTATAAAATATATTATAAGACATCGCGATAAGGGAAAGAAGCAAGACATATTAAAGGCAATACATTTTTTAGAAATGATTATTGAAAGGGATTACAAGTGATACAAAAACCTATGTTTGCGCCACAGACAGAGTGGCTACCACCGCAAGACTTTCCTGACCTATCTGATCATGAAGAGATTGCAATCGATTTAGAAACCAAAGATCCTAATCTTAAAACTATGGGATCTGGATCCATCACTGGCACAGGTGAGATAGTGGGTATTGCACTAGCTGTAAATGGCTGGTCTGGCTACTACCCTATAGCTCATGAAGGTGGTGGTAATATGGATAAGAAAAAAGTATTAGACTACTTTAGAAAGGTTCTAAACTTGCCAGCCACAAAGATATTTCATAACGCTATGTATGACGTATGTTTTATTAAAGCTGCAGGGTTAGATATAGCTGGGGATATTGTAGATACCATGATTGCTGGCTCTCTCGTGGACGAGAATCGCTTTCGTTACGATTTAGGCTCTATGGGTAGGGATTACCTTGGAAGAGGCAAAAATGAGGCTGTATTGGCCGAAACAGCAGCCGTTTGGGGTGTAGATGCCAAGTCAGAGATGTATAAATTACCGGCTATGTATGTAGGTGAGTATGCTGAAAGAGATGCAGAACTTACATTAGATCTATGGCAGGAGATGAAAAAAGAAATCTATGTGCAAGATTTAGAATCTATATTTACTTTAGAGAAAGAACTTTTTCCTTGCCTAGTTGATATGCGTTTTTTAGGAGTGCGAGTAGATTTAGAAGCAGCATCTCAATTAAAAGACAAACTATCATCAGAAGAAAAAGAATGCTTATTAAAAGTAAAAAAAGAAACTGGAGTAGATACGCAAATATGGGCAGCTCGATCCATTGCGCAAGTTTTTGAAAAACTTCGCCTACCATTTGACCGAACCGAAAAAACAGATTCTCCATCGTTTACTAAAAACTTTTTACAGAATCACCCCCACCCACTAGTGAAACTAATTGCCCGAGCCCGTGAAATAAATAAGGCTCATACCACGTTTATTGATACCATATTAAAACATCAACATAAAGGAAGAATTCATGCTGAAATAAACCAGTTAAGATCAGATCAAGGTGGGACTGTGACTGGTAGGTTTAGTTATAACAATCCAAACTTACAGCAGATACCAGCACGAAACAAGGAACTTGGACCAGCTATTAGATCTTTGTTTATACCTGAAGGTAATAAGACTTGGGGTTGTTTTGATTATTCACAACAAGAACCCAGGCTGGTTGTGCACTATTCAGCATTACAGAATCTCTATGGAGTGGACGAAGTATTGGATGCCTATAACCAGGGCGATGCTGACTTCCATACGATCGTTGCTGACATGGCAGAGATCCCTAGATCACAGGCCAAGACTATAAATCTTGGCCTGTTCTATGGTATGGGTAAAAATAAATTACAAGCAGAGCTGGGTGTATCAAAAGATAAAGCTGAAGATTTATTTAAACAATATCATAACAAGGTGCCGTTCGTAAAAAAACTTATGGATAACGTTATGTATAGAGCCCAGGACTCTGGTAAAATTAGAACGTTGCTAGGCAGGCTATGCAGGTTTCACCTGTGGGAACCTAATCAGTTTGGTATACATAAAGCATTACCACACGCAGCAGCGCTCGCGGAACACGGACCAGGGATAAAACGAGCGTACACATACAAAGCTTTGAATAGATTGATACAAGGATCTGCAGCTGACATGACAAAAAAAGCAATGATAGAATTACACAAGCAAGGGATCACACCACACATACAGGTGCATGATGAATTAGATATTTCTGTTGCTGATAAAGCAGAAGCAGCAAAAATAAAAAGTGTGATGGAAAGTGCTGTTGACTTGGAAGTCCCTAATAAGGTAGACTATGAGTCCGGTCCAAACTGGGGAAATGTGAAATGATTTATGGCTTATTTAAATGCAAACATTCCTGTGGAGTACGCACAGATAAGGAGAGAGTATCTTTACGATCTTAAAAAACATCATGGAGAAGTCGAAGATTGTATCGTATTTGGTGTCACTTGTATTACAGGTCGTGCGCTATTGTTCCATGCGATTATGGAAAATGGTGCAATCTTTTATCGATTACCTATTACAGCATTTATACAACGTGGATTTAAAGTTGAGGATGTACCTAAACGTAGACTTGATGAGCTTCAGCTCTGGAATTCTTTTAGTTACTATCCTGCTGTTACTAGTTGGGATATCCTAGAAGCACAATCAGGTAAATACATTGGCAAAGATAAAAAATGGCACTGGGGTAAATATTTATTTACTGTTGACTTTGCTCATCCAGAGCCTAATATACTAGACACTGATCATTCAGAGATACCGCACGAACATAAATGTGCGCACGTACTTGCACTAAATGATGGCAACTACGCAGCTCAACCTAACAACAGACTAATTTGGGATATACCATCGTTTACGGTAAAAGACCAAGTGCCTGATTGGAAGGTTCAAACTAACTATTGGAATGTAGAAGATACGCAGCAGTGGCGAACAGAAGACACTGATAATTTCTTTTACGAAATAGAGGAGAAGAAAAATGATTGACAAAATAAAAAACAAAGCGATCCACTATTGGTCAAACCATAAGATCGAAACAATTGTGTTTGTCGTTTTGGTTATAGCATTAATAGTTAAGTAATGAATTTAGTAGATCTGTTAAAGAAAAATATAGTAATGGTTCCTGTCGTGGCTTCGGTCCTAGTCGGAACATTCACGGGTGTAAAATACATCGTTAATTTAACGGACACTATAAATGCAAACCAAGCAGAGATACAAGAGTT
>VTLG01000306.1_pt1 | contig 14054 bp, 6 predicted proteins | sample 4694571 | NCBI WGS metagenome assembly VTLG01 (sample SAMN12604809, study PRJNA352737) | marine metagenome | biome: ENVO:00000447; feature: ENVO:00000209|ENVO:00000569|ENVO:01000036; material: ENVO:00002151; isolation source: viral sequences binned using virsorter ...
ATCAAACTTATCAACCATTTAAAAATCTAAGGAGATAATGGCAAGTATCACACAAACTATCCCTCAATACTCACTAGGAATGTCAGAACAGCCTGACCAGCTAAAGTTTCCCGGTCAGGTAACAGAGATAACAAACGCAATACCAGATCTAACCAAAGGTCTATTTAAAAGACCGGGTGCTAAAAGAATTGGCACTGATGCACTGACTAACGTACAGAGTGGTGGTTCGTGGTTTCATTACTTTCGTGATGAGACAGAAGGATCTTACATAGGACAAGTAGCTGCTGATGGTCAAGTTAGAGTCTGGCGTTGTAGTGACGGTCAGCAGATGACTACCAGCTATACACATAATGGCGTAAATCATCAGACAACTGTACAAAATTATCTAGCTACAAGCACACCAGAAAACTTACAGTTCTTAACAATTAATGATACGACTTTTGTTACCAACCGTGATACTACTAATGCTAACACTCTCGTTGGGACAACGGGAACTACAGATAATACACCAGATGCTCACTTCGGGTTCATAGAACTGTTACGTACAGAAAACGGTAGACAGTATGGAGTCGATCTTAACAATAGTGCTGCTGTTACTACTGTCACCAGAGCTACACGTGTTAAGATACAAAGTGATACACTTGATGAGTCTGACGGTACAGGACACTGCCCCGGTATAGGCACACAAGTATTTAGTGTAGACTCAGGGTCAAAGAAAAACTTAATATTTAGAATTAATACTTTGGGGCAACAAGGTGTCAGCCCTAACTTCAATACTGGTAATTCTACAAACCAAAGTCCCGGCGGTCAAGCTTACAGATGTAGTTACAACAGAGAAGTTGTCTTACTACATGGTGGTGAAGGTTGGGTTACTGGTGATACAGTTACTGTTACTTTAGACTCTGCATCACAAAGTTTTAACTATACTATACGTGTAGAAGATCACGAATCAACTCAAGTTAATGCTACAATTTCTTCTAACGGCGACGGGCTTATACGACCAGAGCCTACACCTTTTGATGCTGATACAGCTGTTACTGCTGATACTATTATTGGTGGTATTCTAGCTGAGTTACCATCTGGTATTACAGGTAAGCATATAGGCACAGGTATCTATTTATCCAGCTCTAACCCATTTACTATAAATATTGTAGAAGAAGATTTGATGAGATGTTTTCAATCTTCTGTAAATGATGTATCAAACTTGACCAACCAGTGTAAGCATGGGTATATTGTAAAAGTCAATAACTCTTTGAGAGCAGAAGAAGATGACTACTATCTTCGATTCGAGGGTCAGAATGATAAAGATGGTGTTGGATCTTGGGTTGAATGTGCAAAGGCTAATATAGCTAAAGAGCTAACAAACATGCCTCTCGCAATACAACGTACGGCTGCAACAACATTTACAGTTAGACCTTTTGATTATCAGGTGCGAAGAGTTGGTGATGATACTACTAACCCTATGCCATCGTTTGTTGGTTCACGTATTAACAAGGTATTGTTCTTTCGTAACAGATTAGCACTGCTGTCAGGTGAGAATGTTATAACTTCAAGGCCGGGTACTCTCGGATTACCAGACTTCTTTGTTGAAACAGCATTGACTGTATCTTCATCTGACCCGATTGATATATCTGCTGCGTCCATGTTTCCTTCAGAACTATTTGATGGTATAGAAATGAATACAGGTTTGGTAGTATTTAGCACAAACCAACAATTTCTACTTGCATCAGATGATACAGTCTTGAACCCAGACACAGCTAAGTTACGTAGTATATCAACGTTTAACTATAATGAAGATATGGCCCCTATATCATTAGGAACTACTATAGCTTATGTTGATAACTCTGGTAAGTTTAGTAGATTTAACGAAATGGCTAACATACAACGAGAAGGTGAGCCGTCTGTTGTAGAGGTTAGTAAAATCGTCCCTACATTACTGCCAAAAGATATAGATTTACTTACAAACTCTAGAGAAAACTCTATTATATTGTTAGGTAAAACAGGCTCAGATGAAGTTTTTGGTTACAAATACTTTCAAGTAGCTGACCAAAGACAGCAAGCTGCATGGTTTAAATGGAAGCTAAACAATCCATTGACATATCATTTTATTATTAATGATGAGTATTTCTTTTTAGATAGTGATTACTATTTACAAAGTATAAAACTGGTGCAGACAACAACAGATCCCTCAATAGTACAAGATAATGTCGACTTCTTATTACATGTGGACAATCATACTACTGTTAGCGGTGGCAGTTTTAACTCAACTACAAATATAACCACATTTACTGGTGTCAGTTGGTTAAATACAGTTACTACACCTAACCACGATTTAGTTGTGATTGACACAAACACTAACTCAACACGAGTTGGTAGATACGCAAAACCTACAGTGAGTGGTACAAGCTTTACCTTACCGGGTAACTGGTCTGGTGCTACACTTACTATAGGTTACATATACCCCTACGAAATCAAGTTTCCAACATTCTATGCCACAAGAACAGATGGCAAAACTTCTAGATCTGATGTAAACTCATCTTTAGTTTTACATAGAATCAAGTTTCACTTTGGAAAGATAGGACTTTATGAAACAACACTTGAACGAGTTGGCAAAAACGACTACACAGAAGTCTATGAGTCAACAGAACTGGACGAGTACGACGCATCTGATGCACCATATCTCGAAGAGTTTATCAAAACTGTCCCAGTCTACGAAAGAAATACAAACGTAGATGTGACACTTAAATCATCACACCCAGCTCCAGCTACATTACGTTCTGTATCTTGGGAAGGTGACTATTCACCCAGATATTATAAACGTGTCTAATTATATACACCCAATCACATTGGAGGCTGCCGCTCAGGTTGCCTCTAATCTCCGTCCAGATGACCGCAGAGAGGTCGAAGAAGGCCATGGGATACCATCAGCCCTCTTACCCTCTTTGATGTCTCAGAACCCATCCTACGTGTATTTTACAGTGCCTGACGGCAAGACTGCTGGCATGGCGGGAGTAGGAGAAGAAGGTGATATATGGATGCTTTGCACTCCTGATATACACCGATATCCAATTACATTTGCAAGAGAGGCCAAGCGGTATGTCGATAGCCGTACTGAGCCCCTCCTCTGGAATATAGTTGATAGTAGAAACAAGGTACATTTAAAATTACTTAAGTTTCTTGGCTTTAAGTTTTTACGTAAGTTAAAACATGGGCCGAACAATATAACATTTATTGAATTTTGCCGTGTGCGTAGATGCTAATGCAGGGATACGGGCTCAAGCTAGAGCACAAGCTGCTGCTAAAGATGCCCGATATCAGTCCGAAGCTCTCAAGTTTTTTAACAGAGAGACAACCTTAGAAAGAACACAACAACAGAATGTCATAGGTTTATCACGAGATCAAAGTGATGCTTATGCACAAGCTATAGCTACCATAGGAAAAGGTAGAAAAAGAGTCGAAGATGCTACTCGAGCTTACTTTGCTACAATGCCTGTAGATGAAGGTGGCCGCAGTAGAAGCTTTGGTAGAAATAAATATCTCACCTTGCTTGCTAAAAATGCAGAAGTTGAGAGTACGATACAAAATGTACTTGGACGTAATATGGCATACTCACAAGAAGGTGCTAAACGTAAGTTCCAAGTTGCACAAGCACAAGCACGAGAAGCTCTTGGTATCAGACCAGAGTATGGTGCACCAGTTATGATGCCTCCAACAAACAGACTTGGTGGTGCTTTACAAATTGCTAGCCAAGTGGTTGGTATTGCTAGTGGTATAAAAGGATTAATGTAATGACATCATCATTTTCTAATCTAGTCGGTACGGAAAGGGACAGGATTCCTGACCTACCGGTTAGTAACTACGCCTCTACCGAAGCTAATATGGAAGAGGCAGTCAATAAACAGATTGACGCAAACATACTAGACCAAGAAAGATTCTTCAAACAACTTGGTGATATAGAAGAACTAAAATCAAAAAACTTTTTTGACAATCTTAGTAGTCTTAATCAGCTTGTAGGTTCAGTAGCTAGATTTAAAGAAGCTGAAGAGAAAAACAGAGAAGCACGAGAAGAGCTTAGAGGTGTAAAAAACATTTATGCTAATAGACAAGCTGATTTTTTAGAGCTTCAAGAAAAGATGCTTGATATGAATGAGGCTGAACAAGAAGCTGCATTACGAGAATTTGCAGAGGGTAATGAAGAAGTCTATGATTTTTTAAAATTACAATTTTCACCAGACATTGAGAGTTTAGACTCAGATCAGTTTACACGAGACTACGACGACTTTGCAGTAAGCGGACTTAATAGTCGAGTGCAAGCAAAAAATGTACTTAACTTACCAACAAGACTTGATGCTAGTGAGGCTATAGATGATACCATTGAGAATATTGTTACAAAATACTTAATGGATGCAGATGCTAAAGGTTTAAATGTACGTAGTAGAAGACTTCGTAGATACTTTATTAAACGTTTATATCCATCACTTATAAAAGAAAAAGAAAGAATTTTAGCTACATGGCAGAGAAAGAGTGACCAGAACTACTTAAATAATAATACTTTAGTAATAGACAATAAGCTTGTAGAAGTAATTAATTCTAAAAATGCAGATGGTCAATATGATGGAATCTACGATGATCCCGAAGTAGGACTCATACAGTATATCAGGAATAAAAAACCCGGACTTACAAAAGATAAAGAAGCCCTAGACTATGCAATATCACGCATGTATGAGCTAAGATACAGGCTCGAGTCTGGAGGAATCAGTCATTTTCTAAATGAAGCTAAGTTTATAAATAAAGCTACAGGTAAAGAGTCTAGAGGTTACATTAATTCTGGCATAGGTAGTCAGGGTGAGATAGATGGAAATATGGGTTTTCTCACACGTATACAAAGTGAGATGGCTCTTGCCGATAGTAAGGTATATAAAACTCTTGTAACAAATTCTCAAGAAAGAGTAAGACAGTTACGACTACAAAACTTATCAGATCAAGAGTTTACTATGGCTCTTGCTGAAGAAGAAACTAAATTCCGTAGACAGTTAAAATCTCAAGGTCTTGATGAGTCATTACCTTTACCAAACCATTTCTTAAATGACGAGACTTCTGGTGTGGGTAACGAGACATACTCTAATCAGGTAGGTAAAGCAAACAAGATATTTGACATAGTAAATGTAGAACAGGACTTTATTACTAAATTAAGGGCAGCTAAAAGAGATCCAAACCTTGAACTTACTAGCTTGCAAAAGAATATACAAGTCAAGTCTGCTGAGTACGAACTAACTCAAAAAGTTAATGAACGTATGGCAGGCGATCAAAACTTAACACTAGAAGCTGCACTAGAACTAGAGTATCCAAAGGTTTTAGAAAAATTACTAGCTGGAGACTATTCAGCTCAGGTTGATATTACTAGACCGACACTACCAGTAGATATACGTAACGATCAGACTTTCTTGAAAGACAACGGTGTTGATGCTACAATGAATCAGAAAGAGTTCGTGTCTCTTGACGAGAAACGTGCATTAGATCAGTTGTATGATTACTATGAAAGTGGTTTCAAAACACCATTTCCACAATACTTTAGAAGTGTGACTCATGGTACAAGCGTAATGCCACACGAGTATGCTCTTGCAAGATTTAAAGCTATGTACCCGGGTGACACTAGCAATATGAAGAACCCAGAAACATTCTTTGATCTAACAGAAGAAGAACAGCGTTTCTTATATCTACGTAAGAATCAGACGAAGAATCTTAACTTACTTAACAACGATGACAATACAGAGATAGAAGCTAAAATGCTCAACTCTCTCAAAGTTACAGATAACTCAAGCTACTATAGAGATCCAAACAGTAATCCATTTACAGCACCTAGAGTCAAACTAGAAACAATGACAGTTGCAGATGCGTACAGAAAAGCTAAGGCTGGTGCGACAGACTTTGGTATGTATAAGATTAGTGCACAGGAACTCATAGAAGTTGTCGAATCTGGTGGTATAAGAGTAGATGACACGATGAATGAGGATACTCAAAATGCCATTGTGTTTGGTCTAATGAGAATACAAGCCAACAAAAGTAACAGTATCATGGGTGCATTAGTTGACGCTGATAAAGACTGGCGTAGATTAACTAACCTATCTGATGTAGAAAGAACACAGGTATTACAGTTTTTTCCTAACCTTAGAGGTATGAAGAACAACCAGTTTCAAAACTTACAGGGTGACATAAACGAGATACTTTTAGATAAAATAGTAAAACCAACTACCAACACAGAAAAGTTCTTTGACGGATTAATTAAAGATTACGTCGACAATGACTTTGGAGGAATAACGATTTAATGGACTCAGGAAAATATATGATAGACGACGATATGGTCGATGAGCTAGGTCAAGTAGCTGAAGACATATCAGACGACTATCGAGCACGGATAATAGCCGAAGAAGAGGCAAAGTCAGAGCAAGCTCAGGTCGAACAACAGGCCGTTGACACACAAGCTGATCCACGCAACTCCGATACATGGGGTGCTAAGGCACTCATCAAAGAGGGTCAGTCTATTTTATCTGGTGGTTTACAAGACACTGCATCATCAATCGCTACGTTTCCAGAACGTACAGTCGATGCCTTGTCTGGGGAGATGCAAAGACAAAGGGAAGAGACTGGTTCATACAAGCCAGACTTTACACCTTTTGGTGGATACGATAATCCAATCGAAACAAGAACATGGTGGGGCAAACAGCTTAGAGGTCTAGTACACTTTGGATCTCTAGCAGCTGGTACAATACTAACTGCAAAAGCTGCGGCAGCTACAGGTGTAGTTGCTCTACCAGCTGGTCTTATAGCACTATCCAAAGGTAATGTTGTAAGAGGTATGGCTGTTGGAGCTGTGTCTGACCTAGTATCAAAAGAGTCAGATGAACAGAACGCTCTAGGTGCTTTACGTGACCGATATGGTTGGATGGATACACCTATATCTACAAAAGATACTGACCATCCAGTTGTGATGAAGATGAAGAACATAGTTGAAGGTATGGGCATAGGTCTATTCTTTGACGGTTTTGCTTACACACTGGGTAGAGGTGGTAAAAAAGCTGTAAAACAGATACAAGATAGAAACAAAAATCTAAAACAGGCAACAGTACAAAACGGACTAGCACAGCTTAGACGTGGAGAAGTAGAGTTTAGAGCAGACAAAAATGCACCTATATCTCAACCACACCAAGGAGCACACATAACCGAAGTAGAACCACAGACAGCTCGTGAACAGCTATCTCGTACTCGTAAAGAGTGGGGTTCAGAAGAAGGGTCTACAGGTTCTGTAACAACACCATACGAACGTGAGCGTATTGCTATGGAAGGTGCTACAGATGAAGCACAAGTAGAACGTATTATGCGTGGACTGATGAGCAGTGCAAAGTTCAAAGCAGAACTTGATGCTGTAAAAGGTAGTATACCTAAGCTAGCATCCAGATGGAAAGAAGCAATAGAAGGTCATCAACGTATAACACAGGGTAGAAATGCTATAGAAATGTCACCACAACAGTATCTAAAAGAGTTGTTAGAAGCTCAACCTGACATTGTTGATGGTATAGAAATATGGACATCTAAGAATGTTGTTATAGGTGACTTAGTTGTTGGTTCTTTACTTAAGCAACTACGAGATCTAGGCACAGCTGGACGTGAGATAGCAGATCTAGTTGATTTAGACGATGTAGATGGCCCAGCCAAACAAGTTGTAGATACAATGTTAACAGCTTTGTACCAAACTAAAAAAGCTAGATTCTTAAAATCTGACGCATTTAGACAACTACAAGCTGGTAAGCAACCAAAATCACAGATAGTAGACGAAGTTATTACAGCAGAGATGCAAGATACAAAAGACTCTATTATGTCTGTACTGAAGATAGCAAAAGATGATCCTGACGACAATCTACTCAATGCGTTATTTGAAGCTTTTTCTATGATGAAAGATGTAAATACTCTAGAAGACTTTGACAGATGGGCACGTACAATACTCAAAGGTGGTTCATTAGCACCAGACGGCCCAGCTAGAACAGGTGCACTGATTCGTGAACTAGAAGGTGTAATGAGTCATAGTATTCTATCAGGCCCTAAAACACCAGTTCGAGCAATCATGGGTACATCTACTGCAACATTCTTACGACCACTAGCTACAGCCCTAGGAGCAGTTGTACGTTTTCCGTTTGAAGGCGACTCTGCTACACTTAGAACTAGCCTAGCTGCGGTTAATGGTATGATAGAAGCTATACCTGAGTCGTTTACTTTATTTAGAGAAAAACTAAACTCATACTGGAAAGGTGACATACGTACAATCAAAACACGTTTTTCAGAGTATACACAAGCAGATGATAACTGGGAGATACTACGTCGTTGGGCAGAAGATAGTGGTAGAGCTGACGCTGGTGAAGTAGCTGCATTTCGTATGGCTAACATAGCTAGACAGATGAACAACAATAACTTGTTTACATACTCTACAAAGATCATGGCTGCAACTGACGATGCGTTTGGTTACATTCTTGGTCGTGCTAAGATGCGTGAAAAAGCCATGCGTAGAGTCCTAGACATGCAAAGTATTGATGGCATCAAACTACCAGAAATAAATAAAGACTTAATGAAAGCATACGAAGATGATTTCTATGCACAGGTGTTTGACAAAGACGGTAATATTATAGACGAAGCTACAAAGTTTGCACGTAAAGAAGTAACACTAACACAAGATCTTACAGGCTTTGCAAAAGGTCTTAACGATGTATTTAGTGCTGCACCTCTAGCCAAACCATTCTTTTTGTTTGCTAGAACAGGTGTTAATGGTCTTGCTCTTACAGGTAAGTACACACCCGGGTTCAACTTCTTAGTCAAGGAGTTTAACGACATAGCATTTGCAAACCCAGCTGACTTAGCAAGCGTAAACAAGTATGGTATTTTTACACCAGAAGAACTTGCTAATGCTAGAGCCTTACAAACAGGCCGATTGGCTATTGGCTCTGGTGTAGTTATGATGGCTATAAACGCTTGGATGCGTGGTGATCTTAACGGTAACGGCCCAGTTGATAGACAGAAAAGACAGGTTTGGATAGATGGTAAGTGGGAACCTAGAACAATCAAACTAGGTGACGTACGTATAGGTTATGACAACTTTGAACCATTTAACCTTATTATGTCTACTATTGCTGACGTAGGTGATGCAAGTGAACTTATGGGTGAAGAGTGGACAGAAAACCAGTTAGGCAAGATATCTCTTGTTGTAGCACAAGCTATTACAAGTAAGTCATACCTAGCAGGCATACAGTCATTTGTAGATCTATTTGGTGCTAGACCCGGGCAAGGCCCACGTATTGTAGCATCTCTTGCTAACAACACTGTACCTCTTGCTGGTCTACGTAATGAACTTGGTAGATTATTTACACCATACATGCGTGAGATCAACTCAGGTGTGATACAGTCTATACGTAACAGAAACTTACTTACTGAACAGATAGCTGGTACACAACAGCTACCTAAAAAGTATGATATACTTAACGGTAAGCCACTAAAGGACTGGGACTTTTTAACAAGAGCATATAATGCTGTAAGTCCTGTAACACTTAACTTAGAACAAAGCAAGGGTAGGCAGTTACTATTTAACAGTGGCTACGATCTACGTACATCTACATATTACGCACCTGATGGTACAAAGCTTACAGATAATGCAGTGGTTAGATCTTTGTTTCAACAAGCTATAGGTGTGCAAAACTTAGAATTAGAACTTGACAAACTAGCCGATGATCCTAAGATACTAGCATCATTAGAAGAAATGTACAAAGATATAAAATCTGGTAGGCGTGGTGATTTTGATGTAAAAGACTACTATCATAATAGAATTATAGAAGGTCTATTTTACAGAGCACGTAGAAAGGCTTGGGCTAAAATTAGTAGTCAACCAAATGTACAAAGAGTTATACTGGAACAACGTGAAAAAGAAATTGCACGTATTCAAAAACGCTCAGATACCGCAAACATCCTCAATATACCTAAATAAATGGCAACAACATTCGTAGAATACACTGGGGATGGGAACGCTACTAAGCAGTTTACCTTCCCTTCATATCAAGAATCTGATGTCAAAGTCCGTGTAGATGGCGTACTCAAAGATACAAGTACACACTACAACATTACTAGCTACACTACTACAGGTGGTGGGTTCGTAGTCTTTACATCAGGTAATATACCATCCAGTCCAGCTAACATACGCATATATCGTGACACTAATGTAGATACAGCCAAGGCTACATTTACAGCAGGGTCATCCGTAAAAGCAGCTGACTTAAATAATAACACAACACAGCTCTTATACAGAGCACAAGAAGAGCAAATACCTAATCTTATACATTCATATGATATAGATGACAGTGCAATAGAAACAAGTAAGATCAAGGCAGATGCTATAACTGGTGCTAAGATAGCTGACGATCAGATCAACTCTGAGCACTATGTTGACGGTAGTATCGACACTGCACACATTGCAGATGCACAGATCACCACAGCTAAACTTGCAGCTGACTCAGTAACAGGTGCTAAGATTGCAGATGACCAGATAAATTCTGAGCATTATGTAGATGGCAGTATAGATACAGCTCACATAGCAGATGCACAGATTACTACAGCTAAAGTAGCAGATGGTGCTATAACTTCTGCAAAGCTAGCTTCTGGAACTGTTGCTACAGGTGACTTAGCAGATGGACTTATATCTACAGCTAAGATAGCCGCTGATGCAGTTACAAATGCAAAGATAGCTGACGACAGTATAGACTCAGAACATTATGTAGATGGGTCGATAGATACTGCACACATAGGTAACTTACAGGTTACTACAGCCAAGATTGCAGCAGATGCAGTTGACGGAACTAAGATTGCTGATGACAGTATCAACTCGGAACACTATGTTGATGGTAGTATAGATACCGCACACATTGCTGACAGTCAGATAACATCAGCTAAAATAGCAGCTAATGCTGTTACAACTGACAAGATAGCTGACTCTGAGCTTTCAACACTAGCTGGTATGCAGTCAGCTACAGCATCTAAACTTGCTGACAGTACAGCTCTTACAGCAGATATAGCTGACCTCAACCAGATTGATGGTATGCAAAAAGCAACTACTGTTACTGATGATGACACTAAGTTTCCAACCTCTGGTGCTATTGTTGACTACGTAGCTGCACAGCTAGAACCCTTTGGTGGCTTTGAAGCTATTGCAAACGAGAGTTCTTTTCCAAATACACAGCCAGCTTCTGGTGTCGTAATCAGTATTGCTGATGCAGGCGGCATGGTGGTAAGTGGTAGTGGTACAGCTAGTGGTGCTACAGTTGGTGGTACTACAGTAAATATTACAGGTATTGCATCAAACTTTAATGGTACAACAATTACAACTGGTGTACGTTTTCTTGTAGTTTCTACAGGTTCTGGTCAAAACTATACTTACCATAAAGCTACACTAAGAGAAGACGATCTCGCTAGTCTTAGTGGAGACATAAATGATTTCTCAGAAAGATATAGAGTTGGTTCGTCGAATCCTACAACTAGCCTTGATAACGGTGATTTATTCTTTAATACTGGCTCAGGTAAACTACTTGTATATAATGGAACTAACGCAGCGTGGGAAGAAACACAGTCAGTAGGTAACTTTTTTATAAATACAATATCTAGTTCATCAGGAACTGGTGGAGGAAGTGCAACACCAAATGGAACAGTTTATAGATTTACACTTAGCAATGCCGGAGCTAATGCAGAGCAACATCTTGTTAGCGTCGATGGAGTCATTCAGAAACCTAATAGTGGAACCAGCCAGCCAAGCGAGGGCTTTGCGATTGACGGTGCTGACATTATATTCGGCTCCGCTCCTGTTAGTGGTGCTAGCATCTTTGTTATCACCATCGGAGCCTCGGTAAGTATAGGTACACCAAGTAACAACACAGTTACAACTGCAATACTACAGAACGGATCAGTTACAACTGCCAAGATTGTAGACAATAATGTTACTGAAGCTAAACTAGCTACTAACTCTGTTAGTGAAGATAAAATAGTTAATGCAAACGTAACTACAGCTAAGATTGCAGACGATGCAGTTACTATGGCTAAAATAGCTAATGACGCTGTAGGAGCTAATCAGCTCGCTAACACCTCTGTAAGTGCTGGTAGTTATGGTTCATCAACTTCTATTCCAAGCATCACTGTAGATGCTCAGGGACGTATCACAGCAGCATCTGGTAACACTGTTAACACAGATCTAGTCGGTGACACATCACCACAGCTAGGTGGTAATCTTGACACAAATGGTAGCTTAATAATTCTTCCTGACAGCAACGGTGCAACAAACAGATTAATTTTTGGTACAACCAAATTTCAAATGCTTTACGACTCTGGCAATAGTCGTATGTCACTTGATAATAATACTGGCGAGTTACTTCTAAGAAATACAGCTGGTGATATTGATATTATTGCTGGTGATGATATTAGAATCAGACCACAAGGAGGAGAGAATGGAATAACTCTTCTAGGTGACGGAGCCGTAGAGCTATATCACGACAGTAATTTAAGGTTTAAAACACAAAGTTATGGGGCAAGAGTATATGGTTCCTTACATCTTGATGATGGTGTTCCATCTAACTCAGGTATAACTATTGGAAATAATAATGACTTACAACTTTTTCATAACGGCACAAATTCAGTCATTGAAAATATTACTGGAGCTCTTGTAATTAAACCCGATGGGTTGATGAGAATACAAGATAGAAGTACTGATGAGTTTAGAGCAGATTTTAATGATAATGGTTCTGTAGATCTATACTACGACGGAAATAAAAAGTTTGAAACAACCAGTTCGGGAGCTAGTGTAACTGGAACTCTTGGTATATCAAACGCCCTTAACGTAACTGGACTTACTACCCTTAGTGATTCATTACTAATGGGTGATAATGTGAGGGCTAAGTTTGGTGATAGTTCTGACCTACAAATTGTACACAACGGTAATTCTATAATAGGTCACAACGGTGCAGGTCATTTGTTCGTAGAAACTACAGGAAGTGGCGAAGATCTTTATTTACAAGCAAATGATGATGTAAGAATACGAACTGCTGGTAATGAAAATGCAATTATTTGTAATAAAGACGGAGCAGTACAGTTATTTTACGATAGCAATATAATATTTCAAACTATTAGTACTGGAATACAATTACAAACTGATAAATTTATTAGCAGACACCCAAATAGTAATACACCTATTATACAAGTAACTAATGCTCAATATTCTAGATCACTTTATATCGGTGGTTGGGATGGTGGAACTAATAGTTCTGCTATTTCTAGAATAAGAAACTCAAACGATAATTTACATATAGATTCTGGGGCTAATGGCCAGATTTATCTTAATGCTTATTCTTCTGGTCAGATTCAAACTAGGCATTTAAGACCAATGAGTGATAATACTTATGATTTAGGTGCACATAATGTAAGATGGGATGATGTATATGCAACTAACACTTCTATACAATCTTCAGACAGAAACAAAAAAAATACAATAGTTGACTCTGATTTAGGCTTATCTTTTATAAACAAACTAAAACCTGTATCTTATAAATTTAATGATGGAACTAGAACCCATTATGGTTTAATTGCTCAAGATGTAGAAACAGTATTATCTGATATAAGTAAACCTACAACTGACTTTGCTGGATTTATCAAAACAGATTTACCAGATGAATACTATCAAGAAGCTGAACCCCATATTCCAGAGGGTAAGAACGAAGGAGATCTAAAGAGTGCTGCTCATACTGAGTATGGACTTCGTTATGGAGAGTTTATATCACCACTAATTAAGGCAGTACAAGAGTTGTCCGCAAAAGTAGCCGCATTGGAGGCCGCATAATTTATGACATTAACACAAATAAATAAGGCTGGTCTAGATGAAATAGCTCTGGATCATGTCTTTACAATAGGTGCTAGCGGTTCTAGTGCCTACACATTTCAAGGAGAAGGGTTGAATGGCACTGTCAACAACCCTACCCTTTACC
>VTLG01010018.1_pt1 | contig 14053 bp, 21 predicted proteins | sample 4694571 | NCBI WGS metagenome assembly VTLG01 (sample SAMN12604809, study PRJNA352737) | marine metagenome | biome: ENVO:00000447; feature: ENVO:00000209|ENVO:00000569|ENVO:01000036; material: ENVO:00002151; isolation source: viral sequences binned using virsorter ...
GGCTGCGAGGCATAATATGTTGCCTCCATTGCAGATGCAGTCGTTTTGCCAAACCTTCTTCCACACACCATGACGAAGAATTGTGCTGTTTGCTTGTCTGGAAAATGTAACTTCCTCTGACCCAAATGAGGTTTATACCCCATATAGTCAAACCATTTATTCTTATATTGTATCTGATTATCCATTAATACTTGCATCTTACAAGTAAGTTAATTTAAGTTATCCTATCCGTATTATGCAAGATATTGTATGATACAATTTTTCAATAACAATATATAGGAGGACAGAATGTCCGAAGATCAAACTGTAGCAACCGAAACAGTAAGTGAGGAAACTACACCAGAGGCAACTACACAGACCGATGTAGGAGCATTAATTGCAGAAAGCAAGAAGTATCGCAAGAGGTCACAGGATGCTGAGGCTCAACTCAAAGAACTTCAATCTCAATTAGCAAAAGCTGAAGAAGCAAAACTTAAAGAGAAAGAAGACTTCAAAGCTTTGTACGAAAAAACAGCAAGTGAAGTAGAAACATATAAGACACAGGCTGACAAATGGACAAGCTATGAAGCCACAAGACGTGAGGCTCTTTTAAAAAGCGTACCTGAAGAAGAAAGAGAAACTATATCTAAATTAGATTTAGATACTCTTGAATATGTAACTAATAAAATATCAAGCGTGAAAGCTAATCCTCCACAGGTTATGGGCAATGCAAGGCAGGAAGTGCCAAGTGAGCCTGTAGACTGGACAAATAAAGATAATTTGAGAAAAAACTGGAAGAACATATTAGCTGAAGCGACTAAAAAAAATTAATTTCTAAAAGGAGAAAGTAAATTATGGCAACAACAACTGGTTTAGCCAATCCAGCAGCATCATATGCTTCGGATACAGAGTTAGCAGTCTTTATACCTGAGATATGGTCAGAGGCTGTAAGAGCAAGTTTTAAGAAAAATCTTGTATTAGGTGAATTGTCAAACGATTATTCTGCTTTATTGTCAGCAGGTGGAGATACAGTACATGTTCCATCTGTAGCAGATGTAGCAGACGCTGCAACTAAAAGCCCTCACGTTCCTGTTAATTATACAAATGCAACAGAAGATGAGCTAACAATTGTAGCTACAACACATCAATATGCTTCTGCAATGGTAGAAGATATGGGTGTTGTTCAGTCAAGTTCAGACTTATTATCAATGTATGCTGATTCAATAGGTTATAAATTAGCTTTAGCTGTTGATGCTGCTGTTGAGGCAGCTGCTGCAACAACTTTAAGATGTATTGATATTGCAGGGAATAGTGTTGCAAAAACTATCGATGCAGCAACAATGTCATTGATTACTAAAATTGTAATGGAAAATGATGTTAGACTTCAAGACTGTACATTAGTGTTGAATCCAACTCTATATTCATCATTATTTCAAATTGATGACTTTATTCACGTTTCTAAAACAGGAATAGCTAATGCACAAAATGGTTTAGTCGGAAGTATTATGGGTATGCCTGTTGTGTTGTCTAACAACATTACATCAACCAATCACAATGATGCTGTTAGTGCTGCTGATGGCAGTACTGCCTTGAATAATGCCAATGTATTAGGTGGATTTGTAATTCACAATACAGCTTTAGGTCACGCATTCAGCAAACAGCCTACAGTAAACTCAAAGTATGATATGGATTACATCGCACACAAATTAGTGGGTGATATGATTTATGGATGTAAATTGCTTCAAGATGCAAGTCAATTCAAGTGCTTTGGAATAGTTGAAGAAGGTACTACTTCTTGGTAGTATTCAATCTTAATATACAGGGGGAGTTTTTCTCCCCCTTGTATAAATGGAGAGTATATGAGAAATATTAAAGTTATATGTAAAGGTGTTAATTGTCCATCAGGAAAAAGAACTAATGTAGAATTTTACATTAGCGAGGGCGAGTTAAAAGAATACGAAAAAATTGAATCTTTTGGATTAGAGGTAATTGAATATCCTAAAAAAGATGAAAAGCCTAAAAAAGCTAAAAAGAAAAAGTCTGAAGAAAAATGAAAGACTTGATAGAAAAAATCAAGCATCATGAGGGATTTGTAGATCATGTCTATAAGTGTACAGAAGGGTTTGACACTATTGGATATGGTTTTGCTGTAAAAGATCTTGAGATGCCTGAACATATTGCTGAAGAGCTACTTATTATAAAATTAGAAAAATTACAAAAGAACGCTAACTCTCGCTTTAAATGGCTTGAAGATATGCCACAACAAGTCCAAGAGGTTGTGATCAATATGTGTTATCAGCTTGGTGTAAACGGAGTATCAAAATTTAGAAAAGCTATATCGGCTATGCAAGAAGGTGACTGGGAAGAAGCTGCAAATGAAATGCTTGATAGCTTATGGGCAAGACAGACCCCTAATAGGGCAAAAGAATTATCAGACATAGTAAGGAATCAGGTTGAGAAAATCGGCTCTTAGAAGAGCAGTAGTAACTCCTGATAAGCATTTTCCATATGCAGATATGCCTGCAATCAATGTTGTGTGCAGAGCTATTGAAATCGTCAAGCCTGACATCTATATAGATTTAGGCGATACAGGTGAGTGGGAAAACTTCTCTCATTGGAAGTGGAAACGCAAACGTAAACCACCCCTTGAAATGATGATACCACAGCTTGAAACAGACGTAATTGATGTTAATAAAGGCATGGACATTATTGACGAGGCTCTTGACAAGGCAAACTGTCAAGAAAAACATTTCTGCGAAGGTAACCACGAGTTATGGCTGGAGATGTTTGTCGAAGAGCATCCATATTTACCTAAATATATGCCTGCTGCTGCGTTAAAGTTAGAAGAACGAGGGTATGAGTTCCACGATTGTGGAAAGCTCCTTAAAATAGGCAAAATGAACTTCTATCATGGACATCATTATGGTGGTCAATATCACGCTGCAAATCATCTTCGAAAACTTGGTGGGAATATAATGTATGGGCATTGGCACGATTTGCAATACATGAGTGCTACCCATATGGATGGAGCTAAAGGAGCGTGGAGTATTGGATGTCTTAAAGATATGAGTGCAGAAAAAAATGCTTGGCTTGGCAATAGAAAGATTAATTGGGGTCATGCTTTCGCTATAATTGACTTTTATGACAGAGGTAGATTTACTGTAGATGTTGTGCAGATTATTGACGGAAAAGCTACAGTATGGGGCGAGCTAATAGATGGGAATAAATAATGGATTTAAGTATAATAGATCAATATGGATTGCCCATAGCCATAACTATAGCTTTTGGATATTTCATATGGAAGCAACAGACTTGGATACAAAAAGAATTAGTTGATGATTTAGAAAATCAGTTTAGAAGATTAGAGGGAATCCTCATAAAGCTAATTGATCAACAGAAGATAACTCAAATGGACATAAAGCAAGTTAAAGGCTATATGGAAGGGATCGAACATATCTTATCAGAACTAACAGGGAATGGTCTAAAAAAATGAGTGATTCACTAAAAGCAGTTGGCACAAGCATGGGAACTTTAGCAGTAAACTTTTGGCAGTTAGTTCCTGAAGCATTAGGAGTTGTTCTTATTATACTTAATATTATTTATGTTGCCTTAAAAATTAAAAAGGAGTATTGATGTTCCCTGTTATACTCCAGCTATTGACACCAAAAGTAGTTAAGGCTATTATGGCTTATGTATTTGAAAAGAATGATCTTGACTACAAGATGGAAAAACTTATAGAAAGGGTTGAGAGTTTAGAGAAAGATTCTCATCCCCCAAAGAAATTTGATACACAGATTAAAAACTTACAAGAAGCAGTTAAACAATTAAAGGAGAAAAAATGAGCATTTTTGCTAATTTAGGCGATCAAGTCATTGATGAAGTATTTGGGGAAGAGTTACAAAAAGAAGTGGTAGAGGCATTAAACAAGAATGTTGATATACCTTTTATATCAGAAGAAACTGAAGAAAAGATAATGAATGCTCTTTACGATACTGTTGAAGGCGTTATAAAAACTGCTATCAAGAAGGCACTTTAATGTGTAAGTGTGATTGCACTTGTTGCTGCTGTTGCGATAAATGCGACTGCAAGTGTATTTATAATGGCTAAAGATTTACAGATAGATAGAGCAGTTGATAGCAATCTAAAACCTGTTAAGGATTCAGATGGTACATTGACTGCTTTAGAAGTATCTACTGATAAAGTCAGGACTAAAGCGTTAGATGTTGTAGGTAATGTAAATGTGTTTGGTGCAATAACTACATCAACTGAAAAACATATAAGCATTATTAATACAGGATTCTTTCATTCATCAGGTAAGGTTTTTATACCTTTAAATGGTTACATTTTTGAACAGACTACTACATCTACAAGAAATGAATATGTTGCTATGATAACACCATTTGCTGGCAGAGTATTGAAAGTATTTGCAAGAAGTGAAAGTAGATGTGACGATGTTATTATAGGTTTTCACAAGTCATCAGAAGGTACAGAAGTTCCAAACTCTACTGCTACAAGTAGTGTAACTGTTGCTATGCCTGTTGATGACACTACAGCAGAGTTTGATTTTAGAGATTTAGATAATACATTTGTTGCAGGAGATATTGTTGCTTTTTCATTTGAACCTGAACTTGCATCAAGTGATACTAATGTTACAGTAGTTTTAGAATATGAGGTTAGTAAATGAGTTTTACAGGTAAGACAAAAGCAAGTACGTATAAAGATATTTTACAATTAGATAATAGTAATACAGGTGTTGGAACTACTTTAGCTACAGTTAAAGATGGTGAAGGCGTATCAAGCTCTATTGCAGTATCAGATGATAATTTTTTAATAAGACCACAAAACGATGATACTGTAAATGCATTTGATGTTAGAAATAGTAGTAATGGGCAGTTGCTTGTTGTAGACTCCACTAATAGTTTAGTAAAAGCAGGAGTAACACAAACTGCTGTTAATACACAAATACAGCATTTTGGATGTACATCAATGATGGGGATACCATCAACTTCAGGTAGGTTTTGGGCATTAAATTCAGGTGGTCAAGGTAGGACTCAAGGCAATATAGATTTTGGAACAGGCTCATCTCCTGCTACATCACTTACTGTATCTTCAACTGCTGATGATCTTGTATCTTCAATATTTTATGTACCTGCAAATATTACTATAGATTCTTGTTCTGTATGGGTAGGTGCAGATGCTGCAAGTGGAGATGTAATAAACTTTAGTGTTATGAGCTATGATATAGATACATCTAATAGTGCAACAGGTGGAGATTTATCTAATGGTGTAGAAAATTGTGTATCACCTTCTACTATTACAAATGCAGGATATGAACAAGCATATTTTCAAGCATTAACAGTATCTACTGCTGATGTGGATGCAGGAAAAGTAATTATGGCTATGATAAAATCAGATGGAACAAACTCTGACTATGCAGTTAATATAAATTTAGTATATCACATAAGATAGGAATATAAAATGGCAAATTTAATAACAAGTTTAAGTATAAGTGGTGATGGTATAGATGAGGTATTTAATTTTGATACACAATACAATCAGGTTTTTGATATAAAGCAAGAGTTAGATAATGCAGATAGTTTTATTTCATTACTTGCTTTTGATCCAACTGTAAGAAGTGCAGCATCATTACCTCATCCAAACTATATATGTGTACAGAACCCAAGCCCACAACCTATTGAAGTAAGATTTAGGTATCAAGGTATAGATGATGGCTCTACAGATGTAGCAGCTACATCTGATAATGGAAATATAAGTTCAATACTACGTCAAAATGAATACATAGTATTGCCAAGTAACCTTGCTGCAAATTATGTAAATTCTTCTGCATCTGCTTGTAATGGTAGTGATTTAAATAAAGATAATGCAGTACCAAGTTCTAATATGTATGAAGCATTAGGCACTACAGTAGCCAATGGTCTTGATAACACAACTAACCCTGTTACTTTCAATGCAACAGATGGAGATTTTATAAAAGTAGGTGATTTGTTAAGATGTGAAAATGAAATACTTGAAGTTACAAATGTAGCTACAAATGCTATAACAGTAAACAGAGGTATGAATGGTAGCACTGCTGCCTCTCATGCAGATAGCACAGCATTGAGATTACCTTTCTTTAACAACCATGTTGATTTTGATAAGCATAGTGTAGTACAAACAGATTTATCAGGCAGATATGCTGCTACTAATTTTATGGGATTTGGAAGAAACAATGGTACTGAAACAAGTGCAGGGTTTGATGGATTTGTTAGAGGTACTTTTGCTATCAAGTTTTATCAAGGTGGTTATCAAGAAATAGGGTTAAGTGGCATTACATCCTCAACAGAATCTGGTTTGGCTGCATCAACTGCATATGCTTTTGATATAGCAGTAGATGGTGGTTCTGATTACACACTATCATTTACAACATCAACTAATACTAAATTTGGTGGTTCTGATGGTGTTATAAGAAAGATACAAGATGCTTTAGATGCAGGGTTTTATGCTTCAGGCAATTTATTTGAAAAGAGAGTAACAGTTGCAATAGTTGATGGTGATATTAGATTTACATCAGGTCAAAATTTATCTACATCTACAATATCAATTACTGCACCTGCAAGTGGTACAACTCCATTTGGTGTTGGAAGATTACCTGCTGTTGGTGATGTTGAGGATGCAGTAGCTGCTACTCTACCTACTGATACAATAACAAAAGATGGTATATCTGTGACAAATGATTCTGCATTTTTATTTGATGATGGATTTGGTAATTTAGTTGGTAATGGTAGTGGTACAATAGATTATGATAGTGGTGCAATAACATTACAAAACTGCCCACCTAATGCAGAGATGGTATTCAGTGTTATTGGATTGAGTGGTGTAGGATGTGGAACAAGTGCTGCTAATGTGTTAGACCAAATAAATGCAAGAAGCCTTAATGCAAAAAGAAATGCTAACATAAGACTAATAGGATTTAACTAATGGCAAGAAAAAAAGCCAGAAGAAAAAGCACAGTAAACAAAGCAGGTAACTATACAAAACCTGCTATGAGAAAGAGGTTATTCAATAAGATTTTAGCAGGTTCTAAAGGTGGTAGAGCAGGACAATGGTCAGCCAGAAAAGCACAAATGTTAGCAAGGCAATATAAAGCTAAAGGTGGAGGATATAGATAATGGCTATGAAAAAATCACAAAGGTCTTTGAGAAGTTGGACTAAACAAGATTGGGGATATGTATCTAAAGGGCAAATGAAAAAGCCAAGAAGCAAAAGAGGTAGATACTTACCTAAATCTGTAAGATCAAGACTTACACCTGCACAAAAAGCATATGAAAATAGAAAGAAAAGAGCAGCATCAGCAAAAGGCAAACAGAGAGCAAAATATTCTAAATCTACAAGAAAGAAAGTTAGCAGGGTAAGATAATGGCTACAAATTTTAAGTATGCATCACAAACAGATTTACAGAACTATTTTAATAGGTTTGGTGATTTTGACCAAAAGGTACAGATATTTCCAAGCACTACATCTTCATCACTTCATACATTTCATGATTCTGGATATGTAGGTGTTTTGTTTGTAAATGGTGATGAGCAAGGTGCATCAAATTCAGATGGAGATACACCAAATGCTAATGGTGAATGGCTATATACATCAACAGAAAACAAATTAGAATACTATAATTCTGCATATACATCAACAACAATACATGAGCAAGTATTTGAATTAGGTGTAGATTTTTCTACATTTATAGACCAACAACTTGTAAATGCCTCACTTGAATTAAACAACCTATTGAGTGCAAGGTTTCCAATGCCACTTGAAAAGGCAAAGCAGATAGATATAGATACTGCTACAAACTCAATAGCAGAAGAATATGATCCTATTATAATTAAATGTACTTGTTATATAGCTGCATCAAATCTTATTAGAAGTAAATCACCTAATGATCCAGAGGCAGACTATTATTATAGTTTAGTAACAAATCCAGAAGGTACAGGGTTTGTAGATAGAATAAATGATGGCAATATCAAACTATCATTTGAGATAAAAGAAAAATCATCAAAAGGTTCTATCAAATACAGAAATGTATCTGGCTCTATGGATTTAGTAGAGTTGTATGGTGACTATCAAGGTGAGTTATATGATTTGTTAAAAGTTGAAGTAACTGCTACTGGTGCTTATGGCGTTGCAAAGTTTATAGTACATCATTATAGTAATGATAAACTTTTTGGTGCAACAACACAGCCAGAAGAAATAACTGGAGGATTGCAACATTTGTATGGTGGATTATATGGTAGGTTTAGTGGTGCATCTGCTACTGATGGTGATATATTTGAAATAGAAGTTTATAGTGAAGGTGTAAAATCTACTAATACTAAAACTGATAGTATAAGGCTTTATAGATAATGGCTATAACATATGATAAAATAGCATATGACCAAGTAGAGTTAGAACTAAAAGCAATACTTGCTACTGAATTTCCTAATGTATATATAGGTAATACTTTTAGCATGAAGGGCAGTGAGTGTATAAGAATTGATTTAGTATCATCAACATCTATAGAACAATCTACATTCTATGAGCAAAGATTATATGCTTTAAACTTGAGATATTACTTCAAGAATGATACAAGTCAAGAAAGAATTAATAAGGCTGTAAAAGGCAAAATAGATAGGTTGAGAAAACATCTATTAGATTATCAGGTGAATGGAACAAAAGGATGGGCAGCACTTATAATTGAAGATATAAATTATAATGTAAAAGATGAAGAAAATGAAGAAGATGATAATCTACATATTGCAGAATTTAATATAACTATACAACACCACAATGTATTGCAGGTTTCTGCATTTAGTAATTTGAGTATATCATTTGATGGTGGTGATGAGTATTTAGATGCAGGATCAAGTTCTACATTAGTTGGTAATTCTGCTATGACTATCTCTGCATGGATTAAAGTAGATTGGAGTAATCACCCTGATTACTCAAGAATAGTAGATAAAAATTTTACATCATTTAGATTAGGTATAGATAAAGATGCTGTTGTTAAATCTATATTCTTTTTTGTTAATGGTCAATTTGCTAAAAGTACAGCCAATGCACTTAATAGTGATAATTGGCAACACGTTGTTGGAGTATTTGATAAATCTTTACATAGTACAAGTACATCAATAAGGATATATGTAAATGGTAATGAAGTTACTTATGGAACACAACAAAGCACTGGAAGTGATATTACTTCAACAAGTGATAATTTACATATTGGTGCTGATATAGGAGTTTCTAATCATTTTGCAGGTAATATAGATGAGGTTTCATTATGGCACTCTGCTTTAGATTCAGATACAATCAAAGCAATATATAATAGTGGCAGACCTAACAATTTACAGATAGGTGAATTTACACATCTTGCAAGAACACATCTTAAAGGATATTGGAGAATGGGAGATGGTACATTAGATTCTTTTCCACTTATTGCAGACCAAACAGATACATCATTTGGCACAGACATTTTTGTTTCAACAGGAAGAACAGCTATGGCACTTGGAACTTCTGTAGATAAAGATGATGGCAGTGCAGGATGGGTAGTAGGTGGAACATTAACTGCTGAATCAGGAGGATTTTTAAAACTTGTTAGTGGAGGTAGTACTACAAGAATATATGATCAATTAAGTGGTATATCAGGAAAAGTTTTGAAAGTTAGTTTAGATTATAGGTCAAATAAACCTATTGGATTTAGTACTGATTATTTTACTCCATTAGTTTTCTTTGATAAAACAAGTGATAATACAGGTACAGATTTACTTGCAGATAATTTTACAAGCATATCTTTTTTTGTAAGAGCAAAAACAAGTGGTTCAAATTTTTGGGGGCAATTAAGATTGTTAGGAACTCATCAAAATATAGCATCAACACCAAGTGTAGGTGATGAATTACATGTAAAAAATATAAAAACATCAATCTTAAATGGTAATCCTGCACTTATGACTAACAATCAAGCATCAGATATAGAGGAAGATACACCATGAGTTATAGCAACAGAAAATGGGTAATAATTACTCTTGCTGATTATACAAATGAGCAGTTAGAGGATTTAGTAGTAAATGCAATACAATCAAGTGTTGATACATTAAGAAAATCTGTAGATAATACTAAAGCAATTTTAAAATGGGATGGAGATACTCCTTCTTGTTTTGATGGAATGACAACATATACACATAGTGAAATATTAACAACACTTGCTACAAGTGAGTGGACAACAGAAGAAATATAATAGGAGCAAGAAATGGCACAAGCAACTAACTTTTTTCCAAGCCAAGATGTACAGGTTTGGTTTCAAAAAGAAACTAATGTAGGTGATCAACCTGATGATGCAGGTTTAAAAAAACTACAAGTAACAGGATTTACAATACCAGAGGCAAGTTTTCCTCTTGAGTTTTCATCACCAAGAAGTGGTCAGTTTGTAACTACTGCTACACAAGGACATCATTCACAAGGTACAAAACTCTGGACTTTTGAAACTACATTAAGAGGTACACCAGATTCAGTATTACTTGCAACAGATGCAGTATTTGAAGATGCATCATCTGAAGCAGTAATAAATAATGATTATACATTCCCAGTGGCTAATTATAAAAATGGTGCTTCTTCTGCTAAAACATTTGAGATTAGATTTGAAAATGGTGGTGCAGATTCTACACTTAATAATTTAGTATGCCAAGGATGTGTAGGTACAGGATTTACACTTACATCTGATATTGGTTCAGAAGGTGGTGAACTTGTTTGTACTATACAATGGGCAACTGGATTTGTACCACAATATGGTGGAGATGCTATTTCATCACCTGCTTATGATACAGGAACACCAAAGAATCATAGAGAGTTAGATGAGGCATCTTGTAAAATTTCAACTGGTGAAGATAATGAGGTTGTAATACAATCTTATGAATTATCTGTTTCAAGAACTATTGAAAGAGTACACTATAAAGATAACACAGATGGTTCTTATGAGCCTTTTGGTTATGTAATGACAGGCAATTTTGAAGTTACAGGTTCAGTTACAGTAATCAGAAATGATGATGTACATGATTTACTTGCAAACTTTTATAATAGCACAACAGTAGATATTAATATAGCCAATGCATCTAACTATGCTATTGCTTTAGATAAGTGTTTATTAGGTGAAGCAAGTGTAGATAATGGTGGTGCTGTACTTATGGAAACTATACCATTTACAGTAGTAGGTGCAGATGATATTAGTTCAAGCACAAAAATGTTAGGAATTACAATAGCATAATGAAGATAAAGCCAGAAGAATCCCAAGATTTCAAGGAATTTGAGATAGAAGTAAAAGAAGTTTCATGGGAAAATAGATGTTGGATGATGGATAGCTATCAAGAATATTTAGAACAAGCAAAGAATCCTCCATTCTCCTATTATGGAGAGATTGTTTTAAGATGTACTGATCTTGATGAACCACAACTAAACAAATATTCTAATCATGAAATAAGAGCCATGGGACAGCAGATATTTTTAGAATGTAGTAAAAAAAAATAGCAGATGGACTTTTAAGACTCAATGTATGGATAAGTCTTAAAGGGTTAAAAGAAACTGCATATTCTGGCTTTAATTTTCCATATGAGGGTATAAGCCCAAGCAGTGCAAAAAAGAGGATATTTAGGGGCATTAATGATGTCTATGATGAAATTATGAGTATATATAATTCAGCAAAAAGAAAAGATTTAGGTATAGGTCAATCATTATATTCATCATGTGCCTTTTTTGTAGATTATACAATGCTTGTTGATTCAAAGATGCAAGATAGAATAAAAGAGTATAATTATTGCAAAACATTTTCATGCTCACCATATCCTTCCATGATGGAAACACCTGCAAATGTAATAGATGATTTTATGATTATAGAGCAGGAAGTCAATCAATGTATTCAAAGCAAACAGAAAGAAGCAAAAGATGGCATCAACTAATTTTTTTATAAATGTAAAAGAAAAAGGTGCAAAAAAAGCAGAACAGAATGTTAAAGGTTTAAACAGGGCATTAGGTAGTTTAAAATCACAAGCCATGTTGGCAGCAGGTGCATTTTTAGGTACAGGTGCATTAATTGCAGGTATAAGAACTGCCACTGATGCTTTTGCAGAGCAAGAACTTGCAGAAAGAAAATTAGAACAAGCATTAGGCAGAACATCACAAGCATTACTAAATCAAGCATCAGCATTACAAAAGACATCTGTATTTGGTGATGAGGCTACAATAGCACAACAAGCATTTCTTGCATCACTTAAATTTTCAGAGGATCAGATAAAAACAATAATACCTGTAGCTATGGATTTAGCATCAGCTACTGGCATGACATTAGAAAGTGCAGTTAGAAATACTGCTAAAACTTTTAGTGGTCTTGCAGGTGAACTTGGTGAATTAGTACCACAATTAAGAGATTTAACTGCTGAAGAAATGAAGGCAGGAAAAGCAGTAGAGGTAATGGCTGAATTGTTTGGTGGTGCAGCACAAGCAGAAACAGAAACACTTACAGGTTCATTAACACAAATGACAAATGCAATAGGTGATGCAGCAGAAGATTTAGGTGCATTATTAGCACCTGCTATAATTAAATCTGCCAAATTTTTTAAAGGTGCAGCAGAAGCAGTTGGTGGCTATTTACAGAGCCTAAAAACATTGTCTATAGAAGAAATACAAGAAACTGATAATCAAACACTTTTAGCAGAAAGAATAGGTAAAACTAAACAAGAATTAATAGATTTAAAACAAGCCAACTTTAGTGTAGGCAGTAGTATAGATGATACTACTTATTGGACTACAAAACAGAAAGAAGAATTTCAAGCATTAGAAGATAAATTATTTGCTTTAGAGCAACAATATTACAGAACAAGTCTTGCAATAGTAGATAATGGTGGATTTTTTTTAGAAACATCACAATTAATTGAAGAAACAAGCATAAGAAGAAAAAAAGCTGATGATGATTTAGCAGATAATATACTTGGCAATTTAAAAAAAGTAGAAGTAAAAAATATTGATATAGAGGCAGGTGAGAAAAAGTTTGCAGAATTAAAAAAGAAAAGAAAAGAAGAACAATTAAGACAAGATTTGAGAAATGCAGTTATATCTGGTCAATCTGCATCAGATGCTATGAAGTCTGTTGTAAGAGCAGAAGTAATGGAGGCAGCAGCAGGTTATTTCTCATCAGTATTTAAAACAGTACCATTTCCATTTAATATAGGGTTAGCAGCAGGTGCAGGTGGACTTGTAGCAGGTTTAGCTAATAGTGTATTAAATCAGATTCCTTCATTTGCTACTGGTGGTGATTTTACTACAAATGGTGAACAACTAATTAGAGTTGGTGATAATGCAAGTGGTAGAGAAAGGGTACAGATAACACCATTAGATGCAGGAGGTGAACCAACTGGTGGTAGTGCAGGTGCAGTAAACATTACATTTAACTCACCAATCATGAGTGCAGATCATACAGAACAAGTTATCATACCACAAATACAAGAAGCATTACGCAGAGGAGCAACATTATAATGGCTTTTGAAGATGATATAAAAGGTCAGAATACACAACTATATCCTGTAGTAAGAATTGGTAATGATATTTTTGATAATGAAGCACCAAATGTAGGACATTTTCATTACTACTCCACTAATAATGTTAGCCTTACAGAACAATGGGGTTTTGCTACAGCAGGAAGGTCTGTATATTGTAAGCCAATATTAATGAATATACCATCTATTAAAGAATCTATAGATATAGAATCAAGAAAGTTTAAAATATCTAATGTAACTCTTGACTTTAATAATTTTCCTTTTGAAGGTGAAAGATTTTCTGACCAACTATCTGAAACATCACTTATGAATACAGAGGTTTCAATATATTTTAAAAGTCCAAGTACACATCAAATTCCTACTGGTGGTATGAATATTTTTTATGATGTTGATAATGTGAATCAACCTGAAAAAAACTTTTTATTTAAAGTTTATGAAGGTATTATTAGAAGAATCACACATGATGATACAAAAGTAACAATACAGCTTGAAGATTTAACTGA
>VTLG01013540.1_pt1 | contig 14051 bp, 10 predicted proteins | sample 4694571 | NCBI WGS metagenome assembly VTLG01 (sample SAMN12604809, study PRJNA352737) | marine metagenome | biome: ENVO:00000447; feature: ENVO:00000209|ENVO:00000569|ENVO:01000036; material: ENVO:00002151; isolation source: viral sequences binned using virsorter ...
AGCACCACCAGATGAACAACATAAATCTAATGAACTTGTATTTTTTATCTCAGCATCACTATGGGCAGTTTTTGTAAGCCTTATACCAAAGTCTGAACCGCTTTGCATATGTAATGCTCGGGCTGGCGAGGTGGTTCCTATGCCAAGTGAACCGTTTACATAAACACTTCCATCTTGAACTCTTAATCTTTCAGTATTACCAACGAAAAATTCATGAGTTGAGTTACCTATGTTTTGCCTATAAAAGTCACCAGCATCAAACTCATAAAGAAGATCATTATTACCAGTCCTAAATATTATATTTCTGTTTGCTGTTCCTTGAAATGTTAGTTTATTATCAGCAAGATTCACTCCATCTGCCGTAGTTTCCCATTTCTTCTCCGCATTAAAATAAAGTTCAACAGCAGAATCTTGAAAAAATCTTGCCAAAAATTCATTTTGTGCAGCGTTGGTAAAATCAATGGTACTACTTTTAAGAATTAAAGACCCTGTACCTTGATCTGAAATGTACGAATTTGAGCTATCATGAAATATTGATAAATCAGCACCATCACCAAAAGTAGCTTTAGTATTATCAAGAAAAGCTAATCTATCATTTGATGGTTGCCATTCAATATCTCTTCCAGCGTTTGTTCCATTATCTAGAAAAAGACCACCTGTGTGAATAGTTCCTACTCTGTGTGTAGTAGTACCAATATCAACAGCTTTATCTGTATTAGGTCTAAAAGCCCCACCACTATCAATTACCCATCTGTTTGTACCGTCTGAGTGTCTAAAAATAAAGCCACTAGAACCACCTTGTAGATATAGCCAGTTTGAATGATGTTGTATTTTTGTTGCTTCTCCTGTCCAGTTTCCCGAAGTAAATCTAATGTCGCTGTTAGCTGCAATAGTAGCAGCACCAGCACCGCCAGAAAATGTAATATCCGCAATTGCTGTATCAGCATTATCAGACCTTAAAAAACTTGTAGCATTAATACTATCTAGTAAGTCAGCGTTTAGACCTGACCCACCTCCATCATTTCCAGAGTGCCAGACAGTACCGCTTACACCATCAGCTTGATATATTAATCCATTTAAACCACTGCCTATTCTTAAATAATCTGATGATTCTTGATTAACTAAAATGAGTTGACTACCATCCCATTGAATATATGCTTTATTTGTAGTTCCTTCTTGAAATCTTATATAAGGGTTAGTTGAGCCAGCAAGTATTAATTTTTGATCTGACGAAGTACTAATTGTGTAAGTACCATTCATAGTATCGCTTGTATCTGACCTTACTAAAGTTCCATAATCTGATGCACCAGCGATAGTTCCGTTTACAAAGTTTCCTGACCCATTAATTCCTTTTGTTTCACCATCAACAAAGAAGCCACCATCTGCTCTTATAAATCTTGGTGTAAATATATTTTTATTTGTTTGATTATTAATTCTTAGCCATGTATCGTCACTTACTCCTATTTCCCCTACTCTTGTAGTTCCATTAAAAAATTGAATATGATCTGCTGTATTATTATCTGCTTTTTTAATAGTTAATACACTATTTGCAGAGCCATTACCTACGTTTAAAGCACCAGTTAACGTTCCACCAGCAAGAGGTAGTTTGGTTGCTATTGAGTTCGTAACTGTTGTCGCAAAGTTTGGGTCATCACCTAAAGCTGCGGCTAACTCATTCAGCGTATTTAACGTACCAGGTGCAGAATCAACTAGGTTTGCTACGGCTGTATCTGCATAAGCTGTTGTCGCAACTTTTGTTGAGTCATCCCCTGCTGATTGAGTCGTTGCTGTTACACCGTTGGTTAATACACCAGAGCTAGAAGTTAAACCACCAAACAAAGTATTTCTTGCAGCTATATCAACTCCGTCTACTGTTCCAGATATAGTTAAGTTTCCAGAAGAATCTAAACTCATTTTTTGGCTAGATCCATCAACTCTAAATATTATTTTTGAATTTGATGCGGTATTATCTCTATCAGCTACAATATATAAATTGCCATCATCTGCAAATATCATTCCATCTTCATTATTAGAAGTGTCTTGAAATATTAAAACTCCAGCAGCAGTTCCACTTTGCCCAGAAATTACTAATTTACAATGTTCAGCATCATCATTAATAGTATTTGTTCCAATACCTATATTTCCATTAGAATCAATTAAAAATCTATTTTCAGAGTTTGTTGTATCATTTATTGCAAAATTTCCAGCATTTACTTTAATTTCAAAATCACTATTAGCATTTGTATCAACAAGACTTATTATTGGTGCTGTATTTGTGATGGTTATATTACCAGTTGCACTGATATTTCCTGTTACTGCAATATTTCCTGATACATCTAATTTTTCACTAGCAGTTGTTTTTCCAATAGCTACATTACCAGCGTTAAAATAACTTACTCCACTTGGTGCATCACCATGAAGAACAATCGTATTTGTACCACCATCTTTTAAAATAAGTATTCCTTCATTACCAGTACCGATATGACTCAACTGTGCAGCTTCAGTTCCATCTTTTGTAATCGAAATTTTTTGTCCAGATGTTGTAGATGCAAGTGTTATATCTGTAGTCGCATTTATGCTTCCTGTTACGTCAATACCGCTTGCAAAATCTACATTGTTTGAAAAATCAAAGTGACCATCTGTATTAACTTTTAACCTATCTACTCCATTAGTAGTATCTCTTATTTTAAAAATTCCATTTGAGTTTACTAATCTATAGTCAGGGTTACTGTCACTATCAGCAAAGTTAATCGCAGCAGTTGAACCACTTATTGATATTTGTCCACCATTAACACTTAAGTTGCCACTAGTAGTAATATTTTGCGAGCCAAAATTAGGCGTAATCTTTGACCCACTTATTGCTGCACTAGAATTAACTTTATCATTTGTAATAACCTGATTATCAATAGTGAAAGTTGCACCGCTATTGCTGACAGTGATATCTCCTTTATCCCCATCACTTATACCAGCTTGAGCACCGATCTCTTCTATATTTCCATCATCTTTTTTAGTAAATAATTGGCCTGTATCTGTTCTTAATGCTACCTCTCCAACAACTAAATCACTTGTTCCTGGGTCGCTTCCTGATCCTCTTTTAAGTTTTATTTGATTTGACATGAGCTATTACCTCCTAAAGATTTAATAGCTACCACCATCTATGTTGAAATTCGATACACCTTCATTTTCAAAAAATGTTACCAAATCAGATAGGGCAACCTGTTTCATTGTTCCATTATCATTACATACAAACCTGTCTGCTGCTGCAAGTGTTGTTGATGTTGCAGATGTACTTCCATCGGTACAGGTATTCAACTCTGTAGTTGTCGAGTTTAAGCCATCTAACAAATTCAGTTCTGTCGCAGTAGAAGTAACACTTGTTAATTTATTTACAGGTAGTGTTCCTGTAATAGAACTAGCTGCAAGATCAAGTGCTATTTCAGCAGATTCAATAACCAATCCACCGTTAGCCTTAAGGTCAACAGATATAGTATTACCAGATTTTTGTAGTCCATCTGCTGTAGTTATTTGACCAGCACCAGAAAATTGTGCAAAGGTAAGATTATTTGTGCCTGTTACTGCTGAACCTTTGTTGCTAGTACAGACGAAACCGTTATCCGCATTTACAGTTCCCTGTTCTACGAAAGTAAACATTCCTGCTGCGTCTGAACCAGCAGCTAAATCTGCTGCTCTAGCTGGTGACGATCCAACAACATAAATACCATTTTGACTTGCTGTTGATTGATCTTTAACAAGAACACGATCATTTGTTGAAAGAGTTACACCATCTAAGGTATCTCCATTATTAAGTGCAGTAGATATTGTTATGTTTCCAGTTGTTGCGGCTTTACAACTATCTTTTACATCTAAACCCTGTGAAGTAGCTTCTACAAATCCTTTAGTTGCAGCATCTTGAGCATTCACTGGATCGGCTACGTTTGTAATATTCTGTGAGTTAAATGAAACAGAACCTGTAGGAACCGTCATTTGGTCTAATCTATTTGTTCTTACACCTGCATCGAAATCTGAAATTTTTGTATGCAAGAGCGAAGGCACGTCTGCCGCTACCATTGCTCTAAATGTTGCAGCACCGTTACTACCATTTGGTGCAGCTAAAAATGTATTTTGTGTTCTGCTTGTAAATAAATCAGCAAAGCTACCAGAACCACCGATAGGCTCAATAGTTGTTGCTGAACCACCCGATCCACCCGTTCCAATACCTATAAATAACTTTTTATTACCTTCAGCAAAAGCTAATTCAGCATTTTCTAAAGTACCTGGTGCAGAAGAACCTGTTGATCTTTTGATTCTAATTGTGTTAGCCATTTTTAGTAATTACCTCCATCGACTAGATTTTCCACAGTACGAGTAGCATCTGCTTTAAATGTACCACTTGCTTGGTGAAAAAACACCACCGAGTTGTTAACTTTAGCAGAATCATTCATAATCGTTCCAGTAGTACTAAAAGACTCTCCTTGCGGTCCTTGAGTAGCTACTGTAACTACAGTGCTGTCGCCTTCATTTACCGTAACAGTATTTTTGGTAGTGGTGATGTTTACTGAAGTCATGCTGTATAACCTTCCGATACAAATATAGTACCTTCTAAATAATACTCTTTCAAACCAGCACCATTTGTAAGTAATACATCATATTTTAATACATCTGGACTAAAAGTTGCTGTTTGCGTGTCAGTTAAAGCAATATCAATCGTTCCAGTTACTCTGTTTGTATAAGTTATAACCCAATCAGCATACTTATTGGAACGAGTTTCATCCCATACTTGTGCCTCTACAGTAAAACCAGTTAAATTTATTGCATTATTATTACCATCTTTAAAAACTAACTGTATTGCATGGTCTGACCGTCTTTGCACGGTCATATTATAAGTACCTGGTGCGATTGCCATAATCAGATCTTAATAATATACATCATAGCGATATTGCGTGGTCTTGCTTCGCTACCAACTGAATTTGTATTAGCACTATATGTATGGCTGTGTGAAACGTCTATTGAAAATTGACCAGCACCACTAAAATCAGATGTTATAGGTGTTCTTTGTCCAGAAGCACTTTGTTTTGCAAAAACACCAGCAGTTGTACCACTTACTTCAAAAGTTTCAGAAATTTTACTGACATTACCAGTTAAAGATTTATGAGAAGTAGTACCACTTACACTATGAGTGTGAGCATGGTTGGCGGCAGCCTGTGAACTTGCCATACTTCTATTGCTATCTACACCTCTACCATGATCGAAGCCTCTTACAAATTCACCTCTAAGATCAGGTAAATTAAATGTAGTTGACCCGTTACCAGCACCATATTGCACACCAATAATTCCAAATAAAGCTGAATATGTTGATCTACTTACTGCTGCTCCGTTACATTCAAGATAGCCTGTTGGTACTACTGAAGCGGCTCTACAAAAAACAGAGCCTGCTGGCACACCTTCAATAACAGAAAAGCTTAGATTTCCAGAACCATCTGTTTGTAAAAAACCACCATTTGTTATCGTAGCTGGTAATTTTAAAGTTATATTTGAATTAACAGTGCTTGGTGCTGCTAATGCTACATGATGTGAATTATTAGCATCATTGAAAAATACTCCTCTTGCTGCACTACCTGTTGCATTGATTAATAATCCAGCAGCTTCAAAATTTGCTATTTGTGAACCGCCACAAGCAATACCTAATTTATTTGCATCTTTTCTATATACTCCCGTATCAGAATCATTATCAAAACTTAATCCTGGTGTTGTAGGAGAAGAACTATCATCAAGCAACAACCCGCCTGTCATGGTTCCACCAGTAACAGGTAATAAACCCAAATTAGGAGAGTTTGTTAAACCAATTTCTGTAAAACCATTATTAGCACTATTTCTTATTTTTAGTTTATTTGAATCTGCTGTATCTACATAAAGCATAAATGCTTCTGGATTTACAGGATCAGTACCACCACTATTAAGAGTTTTTATCGCATCAAGAACCGCATTAATATCACTTCTTACTGAAGCACCAGAAGCGTTTGCAATATTGTAATCTGCAACTTGACTCATTTAAAAATACTTTTCTCCATATTACACCCCTTTACCATATCCTACAGCCTGGAATGTGAAAGTCCTATCAACAAAACTAGTACCATTTTTAATACTTACTGTAAATCCTGTACCAGAAACATTTGTAACAGTAAAGAAATCACCTGATATAGCATTTTGAATTGTTATACCAACAGCAGGTAAAAATGCAGTTGTTGACCCACCTAATTCAGTAGTGCCTGTAAAAAATGGATTAGCAAAAACAATGGCTTTTGCTGAAGTTCCTGATTGTTGTGGTGCTGTTGAAACACTTGCACCCACTTGGTATTTTCTTTCTGTCCTTGATTCAAATTCTGCTGTATATCCTGCTTGTTGTACATTCATATTTTGAGTAGGACTTTCTGATTCTAGAACCAACTTAAATTTAAACCTGCGACCCTTATATGTTCCATTTGCAAAATTGTTAAAATCCCCAAAAGAACCTGATGCAGCCTGTGAAGTTGCTACTTGAATTTCGCAGTTTACTTTATCAGCAAGAGGACCATCAAAATTACCATCAGTAGCATAATCATCCCACAAAGATCCAGCAGGGATAATAGTTTCAATATCTGTTCCTATATTAAAACCAATAGAACGGATAACTCTTTTTAAATCAAGAGAAAATACAGCACCTAAATCTAATATGTCTTTAAAAGCATATTCCCCTGTTGGATGTGTGGCTGCATTTGAAAGTTGTAAGGCACTTGTTGTGGTATTAAAGAAAGTATTAATATCTACACCCTGAAATGGTGGAACATCTAAATCTTCTCTATCCTGGAGAATTACTTGAGTATCAATAAGATCAGGTAAATCTTGGATAATACTTGCCTCACCAACACTAAAGTTTCCTTGGTCATCTTGAAACTTAAGAATATACTCTCCTTCTAAACTAGGAACAATGGCATCTGTGGAGTTACCTGGCAATGCAGTTACAAGATTTACAGAGTTTTGGAACGTACCACTGCCATCTGTTAAATTACTATGCCGTATATAAACACGACCACCATGTAAAACATCAGGATCAACTGATTTTGTCCACCTAAGTCTTACTAATTTATTAGTTATTGGTTCTATAGATAAATTTAAAACATTCCCTGGAGGTGCTGTTTTACCTACAGCATTAAAAGTAAGATCAGATGATGTGGCAGATAATTTTAACGCAGCATTATATGAAAATACCTTAAATTCATAAGTTCCAGCTTCCGTATTAAGTAATTCAAAGTCAGGTCTAAAAACAATTTCACTTACCCAGTTTGTATTATTAAATCTATATTGAACAAGATATTGACTTACACCTGTAACTGGAACCCAAGTTAATAATAATTTTGAAACAGCTAAACCATTTCTAACTACTATCATTTCTTTTGATTCACCATTTTGATCTGATATTTTTAAGTTAGATGGAGGATCTCTTGGCTCATTTAATAAAGAAATAGTCCTCTCAGGTAAAGCAATTCCCTGTTCAATATTGTTATACTTCCCATCAATATAAGTTAAAGCTGTTATCGCATAATTTATACCGTCTTGTTCTTCAACAGCTATAACTCTAAAAGTTTGTGCTTCTAAAGTAGAACTTTGTAATAACCATATAGAATTTACATTAGGTATTGCAGATAAAGCTGAATCTAATGTAATTACATTATTAACAAGTCCAATGACATTCTTAGTCTCAACACTTCCATTAGGCAATATCACACTACATTTTCTATCTGTTCCAGTAAAGTTGCTTAAGTCTTTTGTATCATCAACTGTTATTTGTGTAGTAGTTGCTGTGTTTATTCTTCCTGACCTTCTTTCTAAACTACGAACGGGGTCATTTACAGCGATAACAGATCCAGGTCTTACTATTGCACCAGCGTCTATTGATGTTGTAAAAGTAACTGTTTCGGATTCATTCTGCTCACTAAACAATATTGCTTTACCTAATCTCTGAGCCTGACCACGGGAAGTTGTAGCAAATGCTTTTACGTCTTTCTTCACAATTCCCAGCTTGGCTTGTGCAGCAATATCTTCTACAATTTCATAATCTATCTCTCTACTATCCATATTAAAATAGCTAACCGATATAACAGAATGTCTTGTCTTTAAACTGCTACCAGAATATGAAAACCCACCTTCACCTACGTTTGCCAAACTAAATAAATAACTTGGATCTGTTGGTTTATCTTGTGTGATAGTAACAGAACCTTCAGACCAAATAGGAAAACACCGCATAACACCAGCTAATTCATTTATTAACTGGTACGCTTCCATAGATCCCTGTAAATTTACATTACAACTGAATCTGGCTTCCTCTCCTCCAAATCCATCATCTACTAATTCATTTGCGTATTTACTAGCTGCTACAAAACTAAATAAATCTAAATTGCTATCTGTAATATGCGTTCCAAATCCATATCTTTCAGTAGTCAAAAGGTCAAGAAGTATCATTGCAGGACATGAACACCAAACAGCAGCACCCATTGTTCCATTAAATATGTAGCCACTTGGGTAAATAATTCTTCCTGTCTGTAAATCAACCCGTGGAATAGCAGTATAAGTGCAGGTAGATACTCCAACAGTTTGCGAAGTTCCTGATTGAAATACAAAACTATTTGCATTTTCAACAAGAATAATTGTATAAGTACCATCTACACCATTACCAGAAGTTGCATCAAAAAATATTTTATCTCCTACAGATAATCCGTGATTGTTGTTGCCTACAGTAACATTAAAAGCAGCTTGGGAATAATTAGCTGAAACAACATTAGAACCTGCTCCTGGTACCCTTACTTTTACACCACGAATACGAAAAGCTCTCTTTGGTATAGAACTAAACTGTTCAGAATCTATCCTTAAATTTGTATAAGCACTGTTTAAGTATCTTTGTTTATCATCAATTAATAATTGAATACTACTTACATTAAAGGCATCTACAATATCACCGCCAGGTGTTTGGTCATTTGTTACCCTTTCTACTCTTACATCTGCTGAACTATATCCATCGGGTAAATTAACTCTATATTCTTTTGAATAAGCATCAGCAGTTCTACCAGTAATTATATCTGTTATTTTTTGTGTAAAAGCTACTTCATTATTTACACGCAAACTTATTTTTAATTCTACAGTTGAACCCAATAAGTCACCTTGATCTGTTGCCTTCTGTATCTGTGCAAAAGTAATTGTTACTTTTACTGCATCTTTTCCTGTCGGTAAACTTCTTGTGACACCATTGTTTCCTTTAGAACAAAGAGTAGAAGTAAAACCAGATAAAGGACTTTGTGATTGTTGTATTCCAGGAATATGAGTTTGATTACCTGTACCAAAACGAGGTGTAAATCCTACATTTTGAAAATTAAATTTTGATGTTTCTGGGGCTGCGTTATTTGCACTAGATTGAAGTATAGGAGTATCGTTTAAAAATATATCTTTTAATGCTGCGTTGTTATATGCTGCACTTCCTTTTGTAAGTCCTGCTTTAGATGGAGTGGCAAAACCTTCTATTTCACCTTCAGATAATAAATCTTGAATAGAAGCAAATTGCCTACTATTTAAAGTATCAGGTGCTCTTGTCGGAGATGGTGGAGATGGAGGAGGACCACCAGAACCTCTAATAATTTTATCTGTCATGCTTGTACCTGATTAGTGTCAATACCAGCAGAGATAACAACTGATCCTGTTACTATCTCACCATAAGCTATTGGGTGTGAAGTACCAGCCCTTGATGTGTTTTGAATACCAGAAAAACTAAATGATATTCTTGGATCTTCTTCGTCTGCAAATTCGGGTGTTTTTGGTAGGGGAAATAACATTTCACTTACACCCATAAGAGTTAGAGCAATACCAAGATTACCCACTGCTGCCATAAAAGCACTAGGGGCTGCACCTGTGGCTATAAAACCCACACCTCCTTTACCAAAAGAAAATCCTGCACCTGGAGCTATTATTGCTAATCCAATTAAAGCAGCACCTAATAATATTTTTCCTAAACCTCTACCACCAGCACCAGTAATAACAGGAACAATACTTATATTAGATTGTCCTACAGGATCATGTATTTCAGTTTCACCAATATCATAATCTCCAACAAGCACTTGATAATGTCTATTAGCCATGTGTGCTTCTAGTTTTGGAAAATTGCTAACAAGAAAACGTATTGCATCAGCAGTGGAATTTATTACAGCTTCTAGTTCTTTATGACCTACAAAGTCAGCTAGTTCTCCATAAAGTTTAACTTTTTTGAGCATAGCGATACCTCTTACCAGTACATTTTAACAACCATTCAGAGTAAGGCTCTCTACAAGATAGTCTATCTGCTAAATGATGTAAAACCATATCCCCAAGAAAAATAGCTACATGATTTAAAGTTGGGTGCATTATTGACATTAATAGCACATCTCCTTCTTGTAATGCTTCATCTGATCTTACTTCTCTGAAACCTGTTCTCCAAGCATAATTTTCAAATAAAGGATTTTCTAAAAACTCTTCTGGTGACATAGTTCTTTCGTAGTCCTTTAGTTCTATTCCTCTTTCTTGTTTATACCAATCAACAACTAAACTCCAACAATCAGTAACTCCCCAAACCCATTGTCTGCCTAGTAGGTCTGAAACGTAGCCTTCTGGCTTACATTCTCCCCACTCTTCTGTTCTGGGATTAATAATATACCAAGGTAATTTACTATGTTCACAGCTTATACGATCAGCCTCACTTGGTGTAGGTTCTGTTATTGGGTGACTATGAATAATAGCAATAATGTCACCTAAATTATCGGCCTTTACATAATCTTCTGGATTTAAAATAAATTCTTGATGGTTCGTTATAGCTAAATTTTGACATGGATAATATTTTTCTTTTCCTCTAATGTTTAGTAAAAGTCCTACAGATTCTTTAGGATCTTGGTCTTTGGCATGAACCAATGCGTCATCTCTCCAACTCATTGTGTAAACGTACCAATGCTAGGAAATAAGGCTCTAGTGCATTGACGTTTGGGTGCTCGAACGCCAGCCATATCAATAGCTCCTGCTAATTCAAACTCTACTACTTCTCTATTTTCTGTTGCTTTTCGGTCTACTGTATAAACTTGACGTTTAAATTCTGCTGTAGGATCTGGTGTGCCTAATGGGTTTGAGTTCCCTGGAAAGTTGACAGCATCTAAAAATCTCGCCATTGTTCTTATTCTTGTAAACGTAGCACCTGTTAAATCATTACCAGCAGTTGTTTGATTAACAAGTAAGAGTATGGCTGATATAGTTCCCAACGCATTACTTACTACAAGTTTTGGTCTTGGAATCTGACCACGTTGATATGCAAAACCTGTAGCCTCTATTGGAAATCTAAGATAAGAATTACCAGCCCATACTATTTCACCGTTTGCATTTAGATTTGATCCAGAATGAAATCTATATATTGTTGTTGCACCATGCAAAGAGTTATCTAGCTGTAATGTAAAAAGTTCAATGATTGCAGAAGGATTTATTTTTTGAACTTCACTAAATACAGGATCAGTACTCATGGTTCAAATACCTCTCTAAATGTTACCTGTATTGTTGCTCTGTTTAAATAAGGTATAGATTTACTCCATGTTTCGCAAACAAACTTAGATGAACTAGCCTCTCCTGGTGGAGTGAAATCAAAACTGGCACTATCATTTGCTCTTGCATCTAAAAATGTTTCTATAGTATCTGCATCTGCTTCTGACACATTAAAAGTTAAATTAAATATTTTGGGGTTTTGATGTTGAGCTAAACCAAATAATATTCTATGTTCATAACCATCAGCAAAACGAACTGTTCTAGTGTTTGGTGCGGATCTTTTTTGTTGCCCGTATGTTGGAGTGATCGAAGGAAAAGTAGCCATTATGCAAGTAAACCTCCAGGTCTTTTTTGCTGTACTAATTCAGATTGTACCGCTACTGATATAAGACGACCAAGTTCTCTACCTTGTTGTTCATCACCTTCAACAGAAGAACCAGAAGCATCTACATTTACCACAATATTCATAGATCCGCCAAGAGCATGATTTGGTGTAACCATACCAGAAACTCCAGGTGTAAATAGCTCTGGTCCACGTTCTCCTACAAGATACTGACTTCCTCCTTTTACTGAGCCTCCTCCTGCTCTTACTCCTACTGTTAAATCAGTATGTTGACTTAAAGGATTTCCTAATGGACCTAAAGGTGCTCCTCCAAACGGACCTTTACTAAATAATGAACCAATACCGCTGAATAACGAACCAAATAATCCTCCACCGCCTAGTGTTCCTCCTGGATTGCCAAATAATGCCATATTAAATGCAGCATCAATTAGTTTGTTTAGTACATTATTAAGCAGATCGTTGAGGGTTGACGTTCCACGGATAAGACCTTGTAAGCCATCAGCAACATCTGTTGCAAGTGACTGACCTAATGATGCAAATTGTTCTTTTATTTTTTCTGCTTGCTGTGCCTGTTTTTCCAGTAAATTATTTTGTATTAACAGATCCTTAATTTTTTTACGATCTATTTCTTGCTCCGTCATTCCATCTTCTAGCATTTCTTTTATTTTCGCATCAAGCTCTTGGGCTAATAAAACTTCTTCATGGTTGCCATTAATTTTTGCTTGTAATAAAGCATTTTGCTGTCTTATCTTCTTTAGTCTTGAATCTTCAATCAAGTTTACATTTTTCTGTCTTTCTATGCCTTTTCCTAGTATTGCAAGTTCTTCTTTTCTAGCCTCTATTTGTGCTCGTATTCGGTCAGCTTGTTTTTGTCCAGATCTACCACCACTAACATTTTCTAATCGTGTCTGTAAATCTAATAATGTCTGATCGGTGGCTGCTCCTCCTACATTTGCAAGTCTGTTTGTTTCTGCTCTTGCTGCCTCTGCTGTTATAGGAGTAGCGAGTAATTTTAATATAGGTGCTAGGGCTGCTAACATTTTAGTTCCTAACAACTGGAACGCATTTCCTATTAATCTGCTGGTTTCTCCAAACTCTTTTAGATTTTTGACTCCTTTTTCTCCGATCTGCTGATTTAGTTGTTCAGTTACGGCTGCTAGTGCTGCTTGAGTTCCTTCTGTCTTTTTAATTAACTGTATTTGTTTTTCTCTTTCTGTTCCACTTGCTCCTAAAGCTGCTGTGAGTCCTTCGACATCAGGAGTTAGTAGGTTAAATGCCTGTCCTAGTTTTGATACAGCAGCTATTGTATTTTGGACTTGTTGAACTATGGCTGTAGCTGCAATACCTCCTGCAAAACCGCCCATTTGACCAAACATTCCACCGATACCACCACCAAGACCACCAGCTAATGCCCCTATCGGTCCTTGACCAAATAATAGTGGAAAAGCTCCACTAATTAGAGCACTTTGGGTATCAAATCTCCTTCCTAAATTTCGTAATGTATTTCGATTAGATCCTGCTGGTCCTCTTAATAATCTGCCTGTTCTTCTATCAAAATTTAATGGAGATTCAGTCGGAAGAGACATACTATCAAACTGTGGTCCGTACTGGGCTGCTGTAAAACCTGTGTCTTTTCTCATGCGTTCCAGCTTCTTTGCGTGGGCTGCTCCAGCCTTGGCAGATGCTTGGTTTGCTTTCATTGCGTCTTTTGCAAATTCAGCCGATCTTCTTTCTGCTTTAGCTTTTCGTTCTGTTTGTTTAGCTAATATATCTGCGTCTTTCATTGCTGCTCTCATTTCGGAGCTAGGAAGAGCAAGCTGCGAAACAGATTTAGTAACCTTTTCTGCTTTACTTAATATTGGATTTATACTTTTTGCAAAATTTCTTATTGTTATTCGGTCAGGAACATCGAGCAGACCCTTATATCGACCTTGACCTACACCTACACCTCCACCTCCTTTACCACCACCGCCTATCCTTACCTTTCCTACTTCCCCTACTTGCTTCTTTAATCGTTTAAGTTGTGCATCTAACTTCTTAGTATCTAGCTCTATATTTACTTTGTAATTAGCAGCCACGACTATTTATACTAAATAATTCTATATTAGCGTACTTTGCGAGTCTGGGCTTG
>VTLG01014236.1_pt1 | contig 14051 bp, 14 predicted proteins | sample 4694571 | NCBI WGS metagenome assembly VTLG01 (sample SAMN12604809, study PRJNA352737) | marine metagenome | biome: ENVO:00000447; feature: ENVO:00000209|ENVO:00000569|ENVO:01000036; material: ENVO:00002151; isolation source: viral sequences binned using virsorter ...
ATAAACAGAAATTTAGAAAGACGTTTGTTTTTAAAGATGAAGAATATGGTTTTTGTCCTAATCTTTCTGCAATAACAACAGGTGAATATATTGATTTGGAAGCATATTGTAAAGATGATCCAATTAAAAACCTGCACGTGATTATGTCCATACTGTATAGAAAGATAACATTTAAAAGAGGTGAAAGATATGCTATAGAAGAATACAATCCTGAAGAATTTAAAGAAGAATTATTTAAAGATTGTCCAATGGATATAGCATTAAGTTCGCTAGGTTTTTTTTTGAATTTAGGGTTGACATTGGCGAAAAGTTCAGCCAATTATTTGGAAGCACAGGAAATGAAACAACAAAAGGCGTGAGCTTACAATCTAAATGGGGTTGGTATAATACGCTTTATTCTCTTGCAAATCAGAATATCTTAAACATACAGAAGATAACAAAACTGCCTATATTAGAAGTGTTAACATACTTAGCATATACGCAAGATTATAACATAAAGCAGAATAATAATTATGATAACTTTTAGAAACGTAATAGGATTTTTAGAAACAATAGCAGAAAAGCATTTTGAAATAAACAGCTTTCATTCTGGTGGAATGTCAGAAGTTGATATTAATAAATTAGGTGCTACTGATTATGTTATATTGTATGCAGAGCCAGGCGAAGCTACTATTAATACAGGCGTTATGACTTATTCGTTTACTATCTATGTTATGGATATGACTAACGACCAAATTTTAGGAGATGCACCTAATAACGAAAGAACAGCAAGAACAGATACTTATTCTGAAACGCTACAAATAATGCAAGACGTTATAAACGAATTTAAACACGCTATGTATTCAACATCGTGGGTAGATAATGAAGTAGTATTAGAAACACCAATTACAGTAGAGCCATTCACAGCAAGATTTGAAAATGAACTTACAGGCTGGGCTGCTGATATTACTATTGAAGTTAATAACACTAACAATCTTTGTATTGTGCCTATAACACCTAACAGCTAATGAAACTACCAAAAACAGAAAAGATGTTAAGGCGATTTGGTAAAGCTGTTGTTAGAGCAGGTAAAATTAGATTGACTGCCGCAGGAATGGGAAGGTCAAGACTAATTAAAAACTTTAGCTATCAATTAGGAAAGATAGTTCCTGGTAATTTACCTAAAGCAATATCATTTACATTTGGCGGATCTGCTAAATATTGGCAATTCGTAGATGAAGGTGTTAGGGGCAAAGGCGGTTATAGTCCTGGTCGTGGTGCAAGAAAAGGAAAAAGAGGTGGAACAGGTATGGCTAGAGGTGGTAAAAGTCCATTTAAATTTAAAAAGAAGAATATAGCAAAAGGTGTGATTCAAAAATGGATTACAAGCAAAGGAATTAGACTAAGAGGAACAGACGGCAGATTTAAACCTAAAACAGCTTCTAACATAAAAGGTGCTGCATTTGTTATAGGTCGAGCAATAGCACAAAGAGGATTGACACGAACACAATTCTTTTCAGCACCGTATAAGAAAAATATGAAATACTATATTAATAAAATAACTAATGCTTATGCAGAAGATATACAAGATGATATAGAAAATAAAATGAAAGATATAAAATAATAAATTATGGCACTAGGAAATATATCATTTGTACAAGAACCAATAGGAGATTCAACAACATCACCTGTTATTACTAATTGGACACCGCTTATTGGGTATATGGTTTATCAAGACGATATAAGTGGTTTGTTCTATTTTAAGTTAGTTTTAGAAGTTAGATTAGATGATGCTTCTGGAACATTATTAGCTAAAATTAAACAAAGAAGAAACGGCTTTGCTGATGATATTACAAACAATGATGCAAGAGCATTTTTTGATTTAAGAGATATTATAAATACTCAACTTGAAGATACTGTTGCAGACGTAGGAACTGCAACTAAATCAATTCATACTGTTGGTGCAAATACAGCGACCTTGCCATTTAGCCAAAACAACAATCAAGTAAAACAAATCTTTGTTAAAGCATATCAGCAATACAGCGATAGTGCAAGTTCTATTCCCACAGAAGATACAACACCAACAGTAAATGATACTAAATTTTATATAGCTGCTTCATTAGATTTAAACACAGCAAGAGGCACAGCAGATTTTCAAGATACAGCATTTGCCACTTATTCTTTAGATGGTGCAACAAAACTATTTCTTAGTGATGTGCAAGAGCAAGGTTTTGATTTAGCTGTAAGTGGCACAACAGGACGTTTAAATTATGTTCAATCTACTGATTATCATACAATAGGATTTTTAAATGGTGTAAGTGATTTTGCTAGTGATGCTTATTTTATTGGTATTAAATTCTATGACTCTTCAGGAAATGTGATTAATTCACCTGGTGGCACAGCAATAGAATATATCTCAAACACTAATGCTAATGGCGGTGCGAATCCTGACACAGAAGTTAATACAAATCCAGAAAGACTAATTTATTTTGGTTGTGGTCCAGCTAATTTAGAAGCACAATCACGAAACACAGAAGCAAGACCATCAGGGTTTTCTAATTGGTCATTCTATACTGTTCAAGCGTATGATTCAGATGCTACTACACCAAAATCTGCTCTTTATTATTTTGTTAATCAAGATGGAAGCTGTAAAGGGTTTAAAGTACGCAGATTAGCTTGGCGTAATAGCAAAGGCTGTTATGACTATTTTAATTTTAAAAAGAAGTCAGTTCAAACAATTAATGTAGTAAGAGATAATTACAGTTCAATGCTGGGTAATTTTAACAACGACCTTTACAGTTATGATAATTTTAAAAGAGGTAAAACAACAAGACAAACAACAGCAACATTAAGAGAAACACTAAACACAGATTGGATAACAGAAGAAGATGCAGTATTGTTAGAAAACCTTATAATGTCTACAAATGTTAACATAATAGAAAATGCAGACACAGATTATACTGTACCTGTAATGGTATCAGACACTAGCTTTGTTAAAAAGACAGTTGCTAATGATAAGCTAATTAAATATACTATCAATATAGAATACGCAAATCCTATTAATACTAACTCATAATGAATGTACGTTTAGTTGCATATAGAAAAGCCACAAGTAGTGCAACATCTACTACAGCTTATAATTTAGATCTACAAGAAGCACCTAATGTTTCTTTAAACTTTCAATTCTCTGAAATTAAAGAACCTGAAACAAGAAAAGGTAGTTATAGCCAAACATTTAAACTGCCATTCACAGACAACAACAACCAATTCTTTCAAGATTGGTATAATGTTAATTTAGACACTTTAGTATTTAGTACAAGAACAAAGTTTGATGCTATTTTATACGTAGGTACAGTACCACAAATGGAAGGTAGCTTACAACTAAAATCAGTATATAAAAAAGCACAAGTTTATGAAGTTGTCTTAATGTCAAGTAGTTCATCTTTATTTAGCATTATAGGTGAAAGAAGATTAAAAGATGTTTTTTTAGAAGATAACGGAAGCTACTCTACAGCATTTAATCACGTCTTTAATGAAACTAATTTAGCTGCTTCTTGGGGAAACTCTTTGCAGAATACAGCAGGTGGTTCTTTATACGATTCTGATGCAGGTGTTTCTAAAATTGTATACCCAACTTCAATTACTCAAGAAAACTTTTATTACAATCCAAATGATACTGATGCAAGTGGAAACGACCTTAAAAGATATTTAAGATTAGACCAAACCACAATAGATGCTATGGTTTCAAGTGATGGAGTAGAAGCTGTTTATGATAATATCGTTTCAATGTCGCAGTTTAGACCATCTGTTCAATTAAAGACAATGATAGATTTGATTTGTGCTAAAGCAGGGTTTAGTTATACTTCTACTTTTTTAAATGGTTCTTATTTCGGAAAGTTATTTATGACAACAGGAAACCATTTAGAACTATCTGCCATACCTACAACTAATTCAAACGCTAACCCTAGCGGATATATGGACGTTGGAAATAGTGCAATTTGGGGTTCAGGCACATCTTCAGGTTCTTCTTCACAAAGTAGTGAACACCTTGTTTTAGCAAATACTGTTACGCCAACAACAGGATATACAGCACCACAAGACAGCGATAATATATGGAATGAAACGTATCATTATTTTACTAAAGAAGATGTTAATATGTCGCAAATTACTTGCAGACATATTGGTGGCATAAATCTTGTTGGCGGTGATAGTATGTCAGCTTTTTCAGGTAGTTCAATGAATCTTAAAGCTGTATTAAGACCTTTTGATGTTTCCACAAACACACCCATATTAGATTATAATTATGGTGAACAGGAAGATGATAATGCTTTTCCTGTTGCAAATGTAGATACTTTTGAATGGTCATTAGATTTGTCTAATATGCCAACAGGTGCTTCTGCACAAATAGTGATAGTGTTTTCTAATTACAAAGGAGATGGTTCTTTTGCATTAGGTAATTTACAAAGTTTAATAAGCGTATATGGAACAGGGATCCAAACTTGGGAAGTTGGATATAATTTATACAGCAATATAAGAATTGATTGGGTTGGTTATAGTACAGATATATATGGTGCAACTGTAGACATTCCTGCTTGTATCGACCCTGATATAACGCAGAAAGATTTTTTAAAAGACATTGTACAAAGATTTAATTTAGTTGTGTTAACTAACCCTGATGATGATACTAATTTAATCATAGAACCTTATAACGATTTTATTGCAAGTGGTGAATTAAAGTATTGGACTGACAAGTTAGATTTAGACAAAGAAATTATTATAAAAGACACTACAGAAATACAAAAGAAAACAATTCATTTAAGCGATCAAGAAGATGAAGATTTATATAATAAAGAATTTAAAGATAGGTTTCCTGCTGTAAATGTATATGGACATTTAAAGATAGAAAGTTTTAATAATGATTTTGCTACAGGCGAATTAAAAAACCATTCTATATTTTCACCATTTATAAATAGCCAAGTGTTTGCAAGTAGTGATACACAGCTTGGAACTTATCTTCCGAATTTTTCACCACAATATGAAATAAGCTATGAAGATAAAGATGGTGTTGTTGAAAGCAAAATTGTTAAAACAAAGCCAAAACTGTTTTTTTATGGCGGTACTGCATCAACTGTAAAAGATGTAAATAATGGAACTGTTACTTATTATTTACACAGAGTCTATGATAATTCAGGAACGACTACAGCAGAAGCATTTTCATTTACAACATATGCTGTTTGTTCGCCTTTTGATGTATCGCCAGGAAGTAATAATGTTTCTGAACTAACAACAAATACTAAATCTTTATATTGGAATTCATCACCGCCATTAGTACCTAATTTAATTGTCTTTAATTATGATGGCGATACAGGTAGTTGGTTTAATAACTCATTATATGGTTTATATTGGAAGCAGTATTTAGATAATATTTATAGTACTGAAGCACGTATAATGGAATGTTATTTAAATCTTAATGAAGTAGATATATTTACTTTTAGCTTTGCAGATGAAATTTTTATAAAGGATAGTTATTGGCGAATACTAAAAATATCTAACCATCAAGTAGGAACTAAAGCATCAACAAAAGTTACATTAATAAAATCATTAGATACTAGAGAAAATTGTGATGGTTGTGATTATGTGTTTGGCTATGTTGATGATAGCAACTTACTAAGCAACATATTTTATTTATGGTGTCCTGAAGGTACGCCTGGTTGTACACCTGACGACACAGCACCTAATTATCTTGGTGCTTATGCTAATCCTGAATGTTGCACTTGTAATGGTGGAATGGTTATGTGGAACGAAATAACACAAGCATCTAATGGTTTATATCCTTGTATGGCTAATTCAGGAAGTTTACCTATTAGAACGCAAAGCATATTTGCACCTAAAAACATATTAAATAGAGGGCAATTAAAAACACTTATTTATAATAAATTAGGTGGATTGAACACGCCATTAGTTAGAGGTGTTAATAATAGTAAATATAGCCAACCAATGCTGCCTTTATATGGTGATGATATTGTAATTAAATATGCTACTAAAAAAAGAGATATACCACAATTAGAAGGCGAATCACATAGAATTGTATTATCAGGAAATACAAACGCCAATACAAGAGGTTATGCGTACCCTGAAGCAGACAAATTTAATACACCACTAAAAATACCTAATAACGTGAATATGATTATTCGTGTTAAAGGAATTGCAACAGTTGTTGGTGGTACAAGTTCAACATACACATTAGGATATACAGAAGGCTTTGCTTACTACACAGCATTTAAAAATGTAAACGGAACAACAACACAATTAAGCACAGCAGGTGGACAAGAAGAATTTAGTATTAGAGAGGGTGCAAATCCAACAACGTGTACGCTACATATTGACATTAACAATGGTGTGTTAAGATTTGGTTTAGACGATAGCCAAACAGACACTAAAAGAGTATGGCAATTATCGGCAGAAATTGATGTTAACAGAATAAACAATATGGTTCTAGGTTATGGAGAAAATTGGGCGATATATCAAAACTCACAAAATATAGAATTACAAAACGGAGATTATTTAATATGGAATTAAGACAATATATAGAAGCAACAGCAAAAACAATGATACCACTAATAGACCATATTCAATTAGTAGATTATAAAGATGAAGAATTAGATTTTGTTTATGGTATGGAACAATACCACACAAGTTTTAGAAGAATGTTTAAAGAAATAATACGTATAATATGGCGATAGATAAAACAATTAATTTAAATGTAGATACAGGCGATTCTAAAAAAGACGTTGATGGTCTTAATGATAGTTTAGGTAAAACAGGTGGCTCTGCTAAAAATGCTAAAAAAGGATTGGGCGGAATGGCAGCAGGATTTAAAGGTCTTGGAACTGCTATGAAAGCTATGGGCATTGGTCTTATTATATCTGCCTTTGTTAAGCTAAAAGATTTATTTAGTGGCAATATAGAAACAGCTAGAAAATTTGAACGTCTTGGTGCTCAGCTGTCTGCTATGTTTGACGTATTAAGAGATAGAATAGAACCGTTGTTTTTGTCTTTAAGTAAATTATTTACAGACCCGCTAGGAAGTATAAAAACCTTTGCAAGTGCAATTCAAGACAATTTAATAAATAGAGTAAAAGCCTTAATTGACACATTTGGTGCGTTGGGAAAAGTAGTTAAAGGAGTTTTTACAAGAGATATGGACTTATTGAAAGAAGGTGCAAATGATGCAAAGACAGCTTTTATTCAATTAAGCACAGGACTAGATGAGGTGCAGCAGAGCAAAGTTGCAGACACTTTTAAATCTATTACAACAGAAATAAAAGAAGAAACAAAAGCTGCTGGTGAATTAACTAAAGCTATGCAGGACGTTAGAGATGAAGAACGTGAGATGCTATTAATTAGAGCAAAAGCAAATAAACAAATTGCTGAATCAAGATTATTAGCAGAAGATGATACTAAAAGTAATGAAGAAAGGTTAGAAGCACTAAAGAAAGCTGTAGCAGAAGAACAAAGAGTTGCACAAATAGAATTAGACATACAGCAACAGAAGGTAGATGCTATGCAGGCTATGATTGATTTAGGTAAATCAAGTGAAGAAGATATACAGAAATTAGCAGAAGAAAGAGCAAGATTTATAGAATTACAAACAGCTTCTACATTAAGGCAAAAAAGAGTAGCTGCTGAAGTTGGAGTATTTACAGCTAAAATAGATAAAGAAAAAACAGATGCAATAAAAGAACAGATAGCATTAGAAGAACAACTTGCAATAGCTAAAGAAAAAGGTTTTGAAGTAACAGAAGATTTATCTTCTAAAGAAGTCAAGGCTTTAATAAAGAAAAATGAAGAACTACTAAAGAAAGAACAAGAATATCAAGCTAAAAAAACTAAAGCTATCACAGGTGCTATGACTGCTATAGCCAATGTAGTAGGAAAAGAAACAGCAACAGGTAAAGCACTTGCAACAGCTTCAGCGATTATAGATACATTTGTTGCTGCTAATAAAGCATTAGCACAAGGTGGTATTTTAGGTATAGCTTCTGCTGCAGGTATTATTGCTACAGGTTTAGCTAATGTTAAAACAATACAAGGAACTGAAATTCCAGGTGAATCTGGCGGTGGTGATGTTTCTGTTTCATCTACACAAACACCTATATCTGAAATTGGTGGTGTTGGCGGTAATCTTATTCCTAATATGGAAACTATTATTCCTGGCGGTGCTAATGGAATACAACCTGTACAAGCGTTTGTAGTAGAAAGTGATATAAGCGATAGCCAAGCATTACAAGAAGAACTAGATATTCAAGCTACTTTATAGCATATTTTCACATTTTTTCACATTTTTTTTAATAGTGTCTATATCTGTTAATTGAAAAAAAAGTAAAATTTTTTTGATATTTTCTTGTATTTTGTTGTGTATAAAGAAAATTTAATATATATTTGTTATAACAAAACGAAATAATAACTTTAAAAAATACAATTATGAAAACATTAAACTACACATTATTAAAAATACAACAAATAACAAATCAGATTCTTAAAGACCTTGACCCTTCCGCTTTAGAGGAGCCAGCATATTTAGATGATACCATTACTGATTATATTAATGTAAATACCAATTTACCTGAATCAAGTAATGAGTTTATGGACATTTATGATGAAGTAGAAAAAGGGGTAAAAAGAGGATTAGGTGATGTTAGATATTAAACAAAATTAAAAACAAATAATAACAATTAAAAACAATACAAAATGGAAAATTTAACAGAAAAACAAAAAAATCAAATAGACCTTATATTAAGCGGATATACTTACTATAGAAACACAGGTAAAAGATGGAGTAAAAAAAACCTATTAGACGAAGTTTCAGAACAAATGGCAATGGGTCTGGATATAGATTTTGTTGAAATTAATTACAATGAGTTAGTTAAAAAACAGTACAACAAAGAACAATTAGCTACAATGTATATATTAAACAAATAAGTAATAACAATTAAAAATAAGAAAGGGTGCTTCGGCACTCTTTTTTTTTGGACATTAATAAACGATTTTATTGGTTTTATATTTATTAGTGTTATGAGTAAAAAAAGAAAACTAATAGAACTAATCATAGATGAAACTGCAGACCACTTTGGTGTAGATGCAATATCAGTTGTTAAATTTCCAGCGATAGAAGAAAACTTTGTATTCTTTAATAATGACTTCTTATCACTTGCAAAAGCAGACGAAGACAAAAAGCAACTAATAGGTGCTATCTTGATCCCTGATAAAAAAATTCCAAGATTAGACAAGGAAACTAACGAAGAATACGACGTGTTCTTTACTAAAGAAACGATTAAACACGCACAGAAGCTGTTTATGTCGAGTCTAAACAACAATAATCACACGTTTGAACACAAAGAGCCAATACAAGGTTTAACTGTCGTAGAATCGTGGATTAAAGAAGATAAAAAATACGATAAGTCTAATATGTATGGTTTTAACAATTTGCCTGTCGGCACTTGGTTTGTACAAGTATCTGCGGAAAACAATCCTGAAATCTGGGAAGCAATCAAGAACAAAGAAGTAAGAGGATTTTCTATAGAAGGATATTTCACAGATAAATTAATTGAAGCATCAAGAGAAAAAGATATACTAGATGAAGTTTGTTTAGATTGTCCTGATGAGGTTATGATGGGTAAAATTAAAGATGTGATTTTAGAAAACGAATTACAGCCTGTTGCTTCATTAGATGGTGAGCCATTATTTAGAACAAAAGAAGAAGCTGAATTATATGCTGAAATGTTTAAAGGCTGTTCTGGTTCACATCCGCATACTGTTGATGGCGTTAAATTATATATGCCTTGTGATGACCACTCAACAGCAACTATGAAAGAAGAATTATATACTAAAACAGGAAGAAAAAAATACAAACGTAAATACAAGATGTTAGAATATGTTGCTTATGGTAAACGTAAAGCTATGTTAAAGTATTCTTGGAATCAATGTATGAAAGACCAGATGGAACAATATGGCAACGAAGAAGTAGCTGCTAAAGTATGTGCTGCTATCAAAAACAGGACTGTAAGTCGCTAAAGAAATAAACAATTTTAACACCTTTATATTTATTAATGTTATGGGAACACTAGAAAAAATTTTAAATATCTTAAAAATGAAAAATGAACCAAAATCTTATTCTGTAAAATTCTATGCAGAAATGAAACTTGATGACGGTCGTGTAATTGCTACAGAAGACGAGCAATTTATGATTGGATCTAAAGTATTTGCTGTAGGTGATGAAGGCGAAGCTGAAGCATTAACAGCAGGCACATATACTATGGAAAATGGAAATAAAATGACTATCGGAGATTCATCTGAAATCTTAGACTTAGGCGAAGAAAAAGAAGCTGAAGATGTTGAAGCTAAATCTGAAGAAGAAGAAATGTCTGAAGAAGTAGAATCTAAAGAAGAAGAAATGGCTGAACACGATGAAGCTGACGTTGCTGATTGGGCTGGTATGGAAAAAAGAATTAAAAATTTAGAAGATGCTGTAGCTGATTTAAAAGCTGACAAAGTAGAAGCATCTGCTGAAGAATTATCTGAAGAAGAAGTAGAAGAAGATAAAACAGAAATGAGTTCGGAAGTTATAGGTGAACTTATGACACAAATAGAAGAACTTAAAGGGAAAATAGTTGAGTTAAGCGGCGAACCTGCAACGGAAGGTATTACATACAATCCTGAAGGAACGCATTTTAATTCTTCTATTGATTTAAAGAAGCTGTCAACAAAAGATAGAGCAGCATATTATATAAACAACAAATAATTTTAAAAATGGCAAATAATAAGTACAATTTAAGTAAAGAGTATCAGTTTGATATAACCGTAACTGATAACACCTATGCAGGTAAATTAGCGTTGCCTTATGTAACTGCTGCTGTTAAATCACCAGACACAGTTGCTAAAGGATATGTGCGACAAATAGACGGTTTAAATTCAAAAGCAGTTATTTCTAATTTAGGAATTAATGACCCTATCGTTGCTGCTGCTTGTTCTTTTTCTTCAGGAAATGACACATCGTTAACTGAGCAAGTTTTAACATTAACTGACCTTAAAGTAAATGAAGAAATTTGTAGAGGAACAGTATTTCCAACGTGGATAGGTGAAAATATGGACAGAAACGGAAATCTGCCAGGAACATTTGAAGACTTCTTATTAGCTTCAGTTGCTGCAAAAGCAGGTGAGCAATTAGAAAATTCAATCTGGAAAGGTTCTTCTCCTTTTGGTGTTGGTTTCTTATCTAATGATGGAACATTAGATGAAACAGGTGCAGATGCAAGTGCATTGAAAGACTTTACAGAAGTTGATTTTGCAAATGCTCTAGCTGCATCTGATATATTAACTGATATGGCTTCTGTTTACGATGCTGCTGTAGGTATAGGCGGATTGACTTCTAAAGCAGGTTTTGGTTTCTATATGAACCACAAAACTTACGCTTTCTTAATACAAGCATTAGCTAACGCAGGTTCAAATCAAGGGATCAACAGTTTAGGTGTTGCTCAATCATTTGAAGGCATCACATATTTCGGACACCCAATTTATGTTTGTCCAGGAATGTTTGACGATGTAATTGTTGCAACATACAAAGAAAACCTAGTATTTGGAACTAACCTTGCTACTGATTGGACAGAAGCACGAGTAATACCAACATATCAATATGACGGCTCTGACAATGTAAGAATTGTAATGAATTTTGCTGTCGGCGTACAGTGTGCAGTTGCTACAGATGGTGTATTCGGTTCAACTGTTTGGACTTAATAGATACTTTAAATGGGTGGTTGAAATATACCACCCTTTTATTAACTTTTAATAAATAATAATTATGGCTTGTGATATTACAAGAGGACGATTAATAGATTGTAAAGACCAAATCGGAGGGCTTCGCGCTATTTATATTTGCAAAACATACAACAATAATATTAGTGCTACTGCTACTATAAACACTACTGAAATGACTACAGCAGGTTTTGCTACTTGGTCAGGTGCTTCAGGTAGTGCTACTACTGTTTTCAAATATGACTTAGTGCCTAATTTATCAAGTATGACAGTTACTATCAATGCAGACAATGCTAACGGAACTACATTTTTCACACAAGCATTATCTGTAACGCTACAAAAGATAGACCACGATATGACTAATGAGTTAAGACTTATGGCATATTCAAGAGCGCAGATTTTTGTACAAGATACTAACGACAATGTATTCTTATTAGGTATTGATAACGGCTGTCACGTTTCAGGTGGTAGTGTTGTCACTGGCGCTGGGAAGGGCGATATGACAGGATATACGATAGAATGGACTGCAGAAGAAAAGAATGCTTTAATTCAACTACCTGCAAGTGCTGGTCCTGCTACTGCTAAATATCCGTTTGATGGATTAGCTGACGAAGCTGCATTAACAATTACAGTAGGAACTTAATCGTTGCTCAATATATAAAGAAAAGAGGGGTTTTATTACCCCTTTTTTTGTACACTAAAAAACAATAACTAAAGTTTTATATTTATAATAAAATACTATGGCTTGGAAACTTAAAAAAGAATGGGAAGGCAAAAGCATTGACACGCTTAATACACCATTAGACGAACTAACACAAAAACAAATAGCAGGACTAAACGAAAGCGTTAGAAATGCTTTATTCGTAGAAGAAAAACCTAAAAACAAAAAGAAGTGATACAAACTTTAATAAATGATACATCAGGTTTAATTTTGCAAAACAAAATATATTTGAATTTGGCAGATAAAATGACGAATACAGATTATAGACCATTAATTTATTTTCAAAGTCAATTTACAGAAAGCATAAAAAAATTCACAGTAACCGCAAGTTATACAAACCAGAATAGATATGTTGAGTTAACATACAACACAGTACGTTCACAGGCTTCAGAAAGTCTAGTAAGTGGTAATATATTTATGGGTAATACAGATTTTCCTTTGGGTTTTTATAATGCGTATATATACCAAAACACGTCTAATGCAAATTTAGATTCATCTGGTTTAACTTTAATATATACAGGACTAATGAATATGGCTATGAATACAGGAGAAGAATTACCTGTTGAATATACAGAATACACAACAAACGATACTGACACAGAAAGCGTTTATATAACAATTTAATTATGAATTTAAACTTAGTAAAATTATCACATTACAACATTCCTCATTTAGTTGAAAAACCAAGTCAAGATTGGGTGTCTTTTGGTGAAGATAATTTATATCCTAATTATCTATTAGAATTATTTTTAGGTAGTGCTATTAATGGTGCATTAATTAAGTCAATCGGTGCTATGATTTATGGCGAAGGATTAGCTGCTACTAATGCAGATGAAAGCGAAGCAAACAAAGAAAGCTATTTGCGACTAACAGAATTACTGCACAACTCAGGTGATGATGTGCTAAAAGATTTAGCGATGGATCTTAAATTGTTTGGCGGTTGTTATGTTAATGTTATTTGGTCAAGAGATAGAAGTAAAATAGCAAAGATTAAACATATACCTGCACAATATATTAGAAGCGGTAAAATGATTGATGGCGAAATAGACACTTATTATTACAGTGCTGATTGGTCTAAAGCAAGAAAATCTGAATACAGACCAAGACCTTATGCTGCTTTCAATACAGAAGATAGAACACAAGCAAGTCAAATTCTAATGATTAGAGATAAAAACCCTGCTTTATTTTATGGCTTTGCACCTGATTATGTAGCTGCTACAGATTGGATTCAAATGGAATTAGAGATAGCACAATTTCACTTATCTAATATAACATCAGGAATGACACCATCTATGCACGTTGGATTTTCTAATGGTGTACCAACAGAAGAAGAAAGAAGAACAATAGAAAGGCAATTAAACTCTAAATTTGCAGGTAGTGGAAATGCAGGTAAAATACTTATCACATTTAATGATGGTAAAGACACTGCACCTGTTATAGAACCTATTCAAATGAATGATGCACAGTCAGCTTGGGAAGGAATGAGCAAACAAGCTGTAAATCAAATCTTAGCAGGTCATCGTTGCGTGTCGCCATTATT
>VTLG01006487.1_pt1 | contig 14049 bp, 30 predicted proteins | sample 4694571 | NCBI WGS metagenome assembly VTLG01 (sample SAMN12604809, study PRJNA352737) | marine metagenome | biome: ENVO:00000447; feature: ENVO:00000209|ENVO:00000569|ENVO:01000036; material: ENVO:00002151; isolation source: viral sequences binned using virsorter ...
TAGGGACAAACTACCCTATGGGTATGCAGTTCATTTCCCGTGACGAATGGGGAGCTATCGACTCTGGTAAGGGGTTGAGTGACTTTCGCCGTGTCCCGACAGGAATTGTCGTTCATCACACAACGGGTTCTGCGTCCTTTCCTTGGGATCGCATCCGTCAACACGACAAGTATCACGTTGAGACTCGTGGATGGAACTCAATCGCTTACAACTGGCTGGTGTCTGGTGAGACTGGCGAGATCTTTGAGGGTCGTGGTTGGAAGCAGGGTGCAGCTACGAAAGGGCAGAACTCTAAAACCACTTCCATTTCCTACATTGGTTCGGGTGACGATCTAACGGAGAAGGGGAAGGAGGCGATCCTTACCGTCATAGGGGCGTTGCGGGACGAGTATGGCGATCACTTGTGGGTCAAATGTCATAGAGATTTCGGCACCACTTATTGCCCTGGCGACGGTTTAGCTACCTGGATTAAGTCGGGTATGCCGATGATGGATAAGCCTACTTCTAGTGCTAGTTGGAAGATTCGTCTTGAAGATATGGAATCTTTGGGTGTGGATTTTCGTCGGAAGCCTTTGCATCGTGGGTCTAAGGGTAAGAATGTGGCTACTTTGCAGGCACGTTTGAATGAACGCATTAACGCACAGCTTGTGGTTGATGGGGTGTTTGGGCGAAAAACCCAAGCTGCCCTCAAGGAATTTCAGGCTAATTTTCCTATCCGCAAAGACGGGGTTTGCGGTCCTGTCACTTGGCGATATTTGTGGACCGTTTAAGGAGATATTTTGTTTAATTTAGATTTTTTGCGAGATACATTTGAGCGTGGTTTCGCTACGTTCTGTCAAGGGTTTGTAGGCGCTATGGCTATTCCTGGCCCTGATTGGAGTGACTCGTTGAAGATTGGTGCTGTTGCTGCTGTGATTGCTATTGGCAAGGCGCTGGCTGCTACTCGTGTCGGAGATTCTAGGTCTGCGTCGTTAGTGGGGTAATGATGGATTCGGAGCCAAGTAAAGCTGACTGGGAGGCTTGGGCCGAAGAGTACGGCTACGTGGCTTCGGAGATTTATCAAACAATAAAAAATAATTCGCATTTGTTAGATGTGGCTGACGGGAATCATGCCAAGTGGCATGATGACTCGTTGGCGGTGATGGTGGTGTTGCCGTTTGAGCACGCTATGGCGTTTTCGGCGGAGTCGTTGCTAAACGATTTTGAGAACAGTCCGTTGCATGGTCATGTGTTCGCTGTTATCAGCGGTTTAATTCTTGCGTCTGCCGAAGTGATGGATGACTCGGATTACAACACTGATGAACCGTGAAAGTTTGGATTGATCAAGATTTATGCACGGGTGATGGTCTGTGCGCGGAGATCGCTCCCGACGTTTTCATTATGAGAGACGATGGTTTGGCCTACGTCCAAGAGGATGGTCACATATTTGAGGATCCTGGTGGGGCGTTGGGGTTAGCCAATTTTGCGGAGGAACATTTGGAAGCTGTCATTGAGTCGGCTGAGGAATGTCCTGGGGAATGTATTTTTATTGAAGTTGGGTAGACCCTATTTGCACCTCGGCCCTAAAACCCCAGGTCAGAGGGGGTTTTAACTCAGGTATTCTTGAACCAGTGGATGGTTTTCTAATTTGCGTTTGAGTTTTCTGAGGATGTAGTCACGCTTGCGGGCAACTGTAGTTTTGGGAATATCTAACATTCGTTCGATTTCTCGTAGGCTGCGACGCTCATAGAGCAGAGCGTTCAACAACCAAATCTCCCACTCCCCCAATTCGTCGAACGCATCCAGCACTACGTCTTGTAGCTGTAGGCGTTCCTCTTGGGATTGCTCTAAGACCGCATAGGGTGGAGCTTCTTGGAGAATCTCCACTTGCGATGGATGCGCATACGCTCTAGCAAAACTGGTTACTCTCCAGGCCAGGTCCAGAGGATCAAAGGGAAATTCCTTCTTGACCATACCCCCATGCTACGTCTGCTGAAACTGCGTAGTATTTTTTACCTTCGGGAAATGTTTTTATTTTAGATTGGAGACAGAGATCTCTGATCGTGTGGAATCTGAGGAACGTGTGACGGTCGAACATGGAATCGTAAACAAAAAGTAATACTTCCATTTGTTTGTGCCACCAACCGAGAGCATCAAGTTTGTCTACCTTCATGTGGATCTCTTGACTCCGACCAAAACCCTGGACTTCTATTAGATAGTTTTCTGTGAGGTAGTCAGGTGTGTAACAGATCTGACGGGGGACGTTGTTTAGGCGGAATGGTGGCCTGTTTAGCCCGTAGCGTGCGTAGGGCCACGGGGCTACTTCCTCAAATTTTCCTTCGGCCTGGTCGCCCATTTGGTTGAGGCGTTCAGAGAAATCTAGGTCTTTGAATTTCATGTTTTCTCTGCCTGTACCCAAACTACATCCCTGTCATTTGGAATGATTCCTGCTTTCTGTAACCCATCAGCAGCGAGTTTGATGTAGTTGTCTAAGTCGCCACGCAGCTTGGGTTTCTCCCAATCTGGTAGCGACGTAATTTTGACGTACGTATTTTCGTTGGTGAAATGTAATTCAAGTTTTATTGGACCCTCGAATACTGGATGGTTGTCGCCTACAGCTTCGACAATTCGATCTTCTGCTTCGACGGTTTCTTTGGGTGTGTATGCCCTGCCGCTGCGTGTCATGCGGGGGCGACCCTTTGTGCGGGGCCGTCCCTCTATGACTAGCTCATACGGGTCGGCTTGCTTTTCGTTGGGCATCATCTACCAGTCGTTCCATTTGTCGGTCGGCATCGCGCCTCCCCATGAACTTTGGGCCTTCTTCATACCATTGACCGAGGCGAGAATCCAAGTCATTGGTCCATGAAACTACATCGCCACGATCAAATCCTGACTCGAACATGGCTCGGGCGAAGCGGTTGAGGAATCCGTGTCGTCCATGTCCTGCTCCGTGTTGTCTGTAGTAATCGACGGGGCCGTTGCGGTACATCATTAGGGCGAGTCCTCGTAGGCGTGACCCGTCTATCCGCATGAGGGGTTCTTTGCTGTAGTCCCTTGGTGGGGGTAGGTCTGGTTCGTGGTCTTGGTATAGCTCTGCCGCTCGTTCCAGATCTTCTATGGGGGTGCGTTCTGCTTCGGCTCCTATTATGAAATCCCAAATGTCGTAGGGTTCGCCGCTGGAGTTGATGATAATTTGTCGCCCCTGTGGGCGTGCGCCTCCGTAGGGGAGCCGCACGTAGTTTCCTGGGGGACCGTCTAACCAATCTGATTTGGGGTATACAGCGTCGTAGTCTCCGCCTGCGAGTTGCATTACTGCTTGTAAGGCTTTGCGCATGAGGGTGGTGCGCACCCATTCTTCTGCGAATACCCATACGTGGCATCCTTTGGTGCGGGATAGTTCTAGCCACGCCGTGATTCCTAGTGCTTCAAATAGTTTGAGTGCGTTTTTGGCGATGGTGTGGGAATCTGCGGTGCCTTCGTCTATGTCGATGGCACCCCATTTGCACATCCATAGTTCCCGTTTCATGTGGGGGTAGAGGGGACGTAACCCTAGGGTGTTGGCGTTCGCCTCGCTGTCCGATCGTAGGAACCCTGCTGGCCCTGATTGTTCTTTGTGGGGGTCGTAGACCATCGGATAGATTCCGACCATCTCAGAGCCGTCTAGGTGTCTCTCAATCAGTTCTGTTGTCACGGGTATCCAACGGCACCCACCTTTGTCGGTGCCGAACGCATACGGGAACCCCTCGAACACGTTTCCGAACACCTTTGCAGCGGAGCTAGTCATCAAATGCCCCCTGTTCCCAGGTCACTCCAGGTTCCAGAATACGTCCGCTGCTGTCGATGGTGAGGTTTACCTCAGCTTTTTCCCCATCACCTGCCTTGTTTTTCCACAGGCCAGCGCTTACTTCGTCCTCATAGTAGGCACGGGTTTCTTCATCAAGGTTGGTGTCGTCCCACCTACGCCACGTTTCAATTAAGAAGTGGCTTTCGCTGGTGGAGGCGTACCGTCCTGCTTCAAGTCCGCCAGCTTTTCCTCGGTTACCTGTTCCTCTACCTGATTGGTGGATGATGACACCCACCACTCTCCAGTCAGATACAAGTTGTTTGAAAGATTCGATCTTGGCTTGGACACTAGCTGCATCCCCCGTTTCTCCACCTCTAATAAGTTCAAGGAAATCGTAAACTAAAACTTCGGGGCGTTTGCCTCCCCACAGGGTGGTGGAGGCAATACGTAACGCTTTATCTAAATCTGCGACGCTCATACCCGTGGACTCAAAATGCAAGTTGGTTTCATCTTGCATTATCTGTTCCACTCGTTCCCACGCTGTGGGATCTTCGCGGATCAAACGACTAATCCATTCCTTCTGGTCATACTCCAAACGAATAGACGAATACCGTCCCCAAAACATTGTTTCGGTTTCATCGGGACTCACCCACAAGGTGCGGTGGTTGCGATTCTTGGCAACCATGTTCATAGCCAGCAACGTTTTTCCTGTATGCGATCTACCTATCAATGTCACTAACTGCCCTGGTCTAGCACCCCCCAATGTTGCTTCATCAAAGGACCGTATTCCGAATCGCCATTCGTTCCCCGCACGCAGGTCGTGTCGCATACGACGAACCTGCTCGCCTTTGGATGTAAACAATCTGCGTAAATCGGCGGCAGAAACGCCGTCGATTTCGTCAGGTTCAGCGGGAAGAGGTGCGGGAGCAGCCGCAGATGCCGCTCCCGCTACGAGTTGCCTCGCCTCCTCCATGCTGATTTCTTTAGGCATCAATTCCGACTAGCCAACCCTGCGGGTCAACTGGATCGGGACGCTCAGGCCATGACCACGAAGTGTTCTTCTGTAGTCCAGCAAAGTATCCACTCTTGCCTGCTAGTGGATGGTTGCCGTCACCCTTGCCGATAAAGGCTTGCCCGTCGTCACCGACTGATAAACCCTTTTTCAATTTGAAGTCACCGAGTCCGCATTTCCCTGTTTTGGTTTGCGGAATGTCTTTACCTCGCATTGAATCTGCCCAATAGTCCGCAGGAAATTGACGAACCCCGTTTTGATACAGCTTCCGTATTGCCTGGTTGTCCATAAACGCTGAGTCTTTTGACGCATACACGATTCCCGCACTCTTCTCAGTTAAGAATATCTTGTGTACGTCGTCGTACTCCCCTTCGTCTAGGTACAGGCTTGTCCGCTGTGGCGGGCCACTCGTCGCACCAGGGAACGCAGCTTTAACTGTCTCTACTGCTACCTCTACGGGTGCTGCTCCCAGTTTTTCTTTTACGTCCCCGAGGACATTCGTCAACACTTTGGCCGTGAGGTCCAATGTGTCTAAAATATCTTCGTTGGGATCTAACGTGCCCGCTGTGCTCTGCGCTGCTGTCAATTCGACAGCACCTTTCAAGATCACTTGGGCTTCTATGCTCGCACGTTCATGCGGCTCCATTGGTTTCCATGCCATTACTTTGCGCCTCCTATTGTTGCGCCTTTGCACCGTGCCCACACTGGGCACCATTTCTCAGAGCACCACCAACCGTCGTCACCAAGCGGGTACTTCCCCACTTGCTGTTCCACGATGTGGCACAGCCCTAAGACCTTTTGACGTAGCCATTCAGTGTGGCCATCGTCACGAACTAACTCCATGCGACCGACACCCTTCGGGTGCATAATCGCATAAGAAAAATTTTGGATACCTTTTGCCCAGCAATACGCCATAGATTGAACGTCCCAGCGTTCGTACTGCCAGCGATCTCTGCTGTAGTCACGGCTTGGGAACTTCCAATCCCACAGCCTGTCCTCCTCGACTAAATCTATGGTGCCAGAAAAGTTGACAACCCTATTGTCATCTTCATGGAAAAGTAAATTGAAATGTTCTTCAACTCCTACGGGCTGTAGCTCTGGCAGAACTTCCGTTCGCCACGACTCGATCTTGCGTAGCCCTTCAGCGTAGGCGCGCTCACCTGAATACGAGTGCCAGACCTCAATGGTTGGGAGTAGTTCCTCCCAATGCATCTCGAATGCGTCAACCATGTCTTGCTCTGTCATCTCGCCTCCCGCCTTGCGGGTGTTGAGTGCGTCCTCCGCCACCGAGTGACAGGCAGTACCCAACGTGGCAGCGTCTTTTATTTCTTCGCTTACAAGGCCAAAGATTGTGTTTCGGAAGCGTTCCAAGCACATATCCGCAGTCTTGATTGCGGATTGCCGTACCCAGGTGTGTACCCATCGTCCTTCGCTGTCTCTGTGTAGTGGGTATTGATTCATACATAAAGTTTTTCAGAGGGGTAGGACATTGGTACTGAGTCTCCCCCAACCACCTACCACTGGTTGGGGGGTACTTAGTAATTACTCAGTGTAGCGGACAACCGTTTCCAGAAATGTTACAGAAGTGTTACAAAACACTTGTTCGGTGTCTCAACTCGTTTCCCGTGCCCTCAAGATCTGCTCCCGAGTGAACGCATCATGCTCCACCAGCGGATTGTCTCGCCGCACCCCCCCACGAGGTTGCCGCTCTTTCTTGTATTTCGACCACGCATTCTGACACCCCTCACATCTACAGCCGTTGCTGTAATGGTTGCGGGAGGGTTCCCCTTTGCAGTTATGCCGTCTTTTTCTTGGTGTTCTTGTTTGCCCGTAATTTAGTTTCGGCAAGTTCCCGCTCCAAACGTCCTATTTGTGTTTTCAATTTACGGTTTTTCACCATTAGCTGTGCATATCTCACTCGCATATGGTGAACGATGCCAGCATCGTTAGAGTTTTCTCTTTGCGTGAGTAGCTCTAAGTGTTCAGGATTACAACATGATTTGTTGTAACACAAGTGATGAACGTGCATTCCCTCTGGTGGTAGTTCACCGTTCGCATAGACCCACATCATTCGATGAGTCTGGACGTTGTTTTTTGTACCGCATTTTTTGGCTATGACTTTAGAATTAACTAACCCGTAGCCTTTCTGTAGTTGGGTGCGTTGCCACAGGATGCACCCGTAGGGGCTGATCTTCACGTACCCGTTAGCGGGGTTCATGTACCACTCAACACGTTCCTTGAATGTCATGCGTTGCATGGCATTCAAAGGAATGTCGGTACGTGGGTGCCCGTACAGTTTGAAATGACGGTTATGCCCGTGGCATAGGGCCAGTTTTCCGTCTATCGACCCAGGACCAGTCCAGGGTTTACTAGATCGTCGTGTGCCTGTGCATTTGGAGCCGTCGGGCATGATGGCTCCGCATTCGCCACGTTTCAACCATTCTGTTTCGCCTCGTCTGTGCATTACTTGATCCTCCCGCACGTCCATAAATCCCATTTAGCTTTTGTATTTTCAATAATGTAAGCAGCAAACTTCGTTGACTGCTCTACTTCATAACGTTTATGCCAGTGCCTTTCAAACACATGGCCCCAATAGTTTTCGTTTATTTGAAACAAGCCGTGATCGACCCCGTTGTAGGCACGGGGATTGTGTAGTGACTCGCACCACGCAATCCCCAGCGCCCGCTGGCAGTCGTCTGCGAAGTATTCGCATACAACTGCGGGGATCTCTGCGTTCGGTGGCTCATCGCTCACCGACGCGAAGTCAAGGATTGACCAGATAGCCAACCAGATCATTCGTTCTGGCTCCGAACTTCCCAACCGTCCACCATTAACGCCCAAATCTTGCCTAAGCAATTCGTTTGTTTTTGTGCGAAAGGACGAGCACGATTCGCTTGACAGTGGGCTTTGTAGTCCACGTAGTCCAACTGTTCGGCCTTGCCTGCTATGTACCCAACCCAGATGGCTTGGCGTACACGAACCCGATACGGGTAATCCCGCTCAGGAGTTTCCACGAATGAGGCCCGAAAATCTAGGCCAACGGCATCGCAGAAATGCTTGATCGACCACGCATCTCGACTGCGTACAGCCAACACCGTCGGGTCATCCCTGTCTACGACGGTCGAAAAGAAACCGTCCTCTGTAAATATCCACATTTGTAACCTCCTATGGTTTGCGGATTTATTTGTCTCAGGTGTATCACACCCTCACTAGGTGAGGGGTGTGATACACCGAGGAGAAAGCGTGCGTTGATAACCCAGACGCACCCCTGGAGGGGGGGACCGAGGAGGGAGGTACACCGTTAGGTGTCACCTGGCCCCCCTCGATCATCTTACCTTAGGCACCCACTAGCAACTGCTCACGCAGATACTCCTCCGCAGCATCAGCTATGGGTGTCTTGCCATCCAAAGATTTCGTGAACCCTTTCTGCATAGCAGAATCGGTGGACTTGAATCCTTGGTTGATTCGATGCTGTTCCGCACCTTGAAAGGCGTTGTATGCGCCCCATGCATTACCCCAGTCACCTTTAGTTTCTAGGTTCCATGCATTCAGGATCGCAGCACGCTTGGCATCTACGAGGTTCCGAGTCTTAGTCGGAGCATCAATGTCTGCCATCGGAATAATCCGATTCAGCATACGCTCAAACGCTCTGTCACTAAGTGTTGACTGTGACAGCTTCCGTGCAAACGTGGCAACCTGCTCACTCTCAACCCGTGAAGCCTCCAACACAGCAGACCGTAAGGTCAGCACGTTGTCGTGATTCTTGGTTGCTTTCACCTTAATGAAAGCATCCGCAAGGCTGATGATATTCGCACAGCTAATGCGAAAGTCAAATGCGAACATACCCGTAGGCCACAGACCATTGAGTGACATGATTGTAATTACAATCGGGTCAATCCAGTCACCGTCCACGATTTCGATACGGTCAGCTACCTGCTGTGTAACAGCGAGTCGCTCACCTTTACCGAACACAGTCATGTCCGTGCAAGAGTTCGGGAACAACGTTTCGATTGTCTCGAACACATGCTTGTAGCCATCACGATGCGGGTACCGACCCGAGTGATCCCCGAGGGGTTCCATCGTGTCATTACGCAGCACATAAATGCCGCGTGGTTTGCCACGCTTGTTGCCTGTCTCATATTTGGGGACAACAAACTGGTTTGTTATCGGATCCAAATATCCTTTAGGTGATATGTGACAACCGAAGTCGGCACTCACCTCAGACGCTACGTCAAAGACGTTGCGTCCGTACTCACTGACCTCTTTGGTCAGGAAGTCGTGACCACTTGAGTGGTCAATTACTGTTTCCCATGTCATAAACACACCTCCATGTGCATTTGTTATTTGTTTTTATCATACCAAGTGGGTGGGACACTCACTCAGCATCGTGGAATGCGGGGGATTTGCACCCCAATGCCAGACCCCTCCGAGGAGCTACCTCAGATTCCCAGGACCGTTCGATCCAGCATCTACTCGCAAGCCGCAGGTAAACGACAGCATTCTCGCCCTACCACTGTTCCCCTTCAACTTCTGGTCCTCAACGCATGGCCCTGGAGGTCTTGCGACCGTCAGGCATGGCGTGTATGGACCTCAACTTATTGAGGTATTTTCCCCCAGTAGTTACACCAGGTTTATTCGCTCGCTACATTCCTTGTTGTGGGGGTTTCTCTCCCCTCAAACTAGAGGGGGAGAGAAACACCCAACACTTATTAATCTATTAACTCGTCATGGCAGTCCGAACAGATACGTTCGATGCTTCTGTTGTCACGATCGCCAGTCGCTATGTATGCAACCCCAAAGAAATCTTCGGGTAGCTCCGCTGGACAGCGGTCACAATTAATTTCGTCTGTCATATCCGACCTCCCTGTCGGTTTGGTTGTTGTGGGGGTTTCTCTCCCCTCAAACTAGAGGGGGAGAGAAACACCCAACACTTTAGCTCTCTACCCACGGTCCTTCTGGATAAGCGGCATACTCTATCGAAGCGTGGTGTAAGGGGTCATCCCCCGCATCACGCATACGATCCTCAAGTTTCCGCCCCTCGTACAGAGCTTTGCTAAATGTGTCAGCTTTCACGGTTAGATTGAAAACGTATGACACCTCAACTGTCCATTCTTGCATTTACCAACCTCCATTGGTTTAGTGGGGGTATTTAACCCCTCATAAATGAGGGGGTTAAATACACCCAACTGCTTACTTTCCTTACGCCCACTTGTAAACGGGGACGTTCTCTACCAGAGCGGTAACGAGTTTCTCGTTAAGCTCATCGCCAGCAGAATCCCGTTCTTCAGGATTCTCGTACCAGTCCAACAAGACCTCGGCAACGAGGTCAAGCAGTTGCTCATGGGTCAGACCCACACGCTTTTCCCGTGGTACCTGCCTTAAGGCAGCGAGAAGCAGAAAGTTTTCAACTTCTGCTTCTCCGAACAAAGCGACTGCAAGTCGCTCTAATCCTTCATCTGTCATTCCGAACCTCCATTCGGTTGTTTACTGGGGGTATTACACCCCTCACTACGTGAGGGGGGTGTAATACCTCCCAAACTCTACTTCCGCTCTGATTCCAACAGAGCCTGCCAATACTCCGACCCACGGGCACGTTGCCGTGCCCAATAGGCCCGACTCAGGTCATACAGACCCCAAGTCAGAAGTACAGGCACAGACAGGAACATGATCCCTGTAAGCGCCATACTCATACTCATGCGTCCACCTCTTCCAGATCCTCGACCCAAGCCGAACCGACCTCTCTGAGATCGACACGCCATAGGGAACCTATGTCACTGAACATTTGAAGTGCCGCAACGATGTGCTCTTCAATGGCTATGCCATAAAGCTCTTGCATCATATCCATGATGGCCTCACCAATGAACAAGTCTGGTTTGAGCGTTAGCTCAGTGCGGTACTCAGATTGCATGTCATTCATCCTTCGGATGCCACGCAAAGCCGCATCACGAGCCATGTCATACATGACAGGGTCGTTATTCAACCAAAGGTTGAAGCACCACGTTTCACGGTTGACCCAACCGTTGTAATCTTCATTTGTCATTTCGGACCTCCATCCGATGTTATTGGGGGTATTACACCCCTCACTACGTGAGGGGGGTGTAATACCTCCCACTCTATTTCAACTGCCTCTTTCGACAGCGACCAATATGCCAGTATCAGCAAAAAACTGTTCAGCAATCCTACGTGCCTCATCGAAATCTTCCACGACCCGAACAGGCGAAGTGTAAACCACATAGCGCACTACATCCTCGCAGTCACCATTCTCGCACGGGCCGAAGCCCCCGCAGATCACACATATCTCTGAATCAAATTCCATCACAGACCTCCATCTGTATTCCAATCTAAGAGATTGGGGCAGACCCACCACCTCAGTGGTGGGTCCGACTCAACCGCTTACTCGACCAGCGCCTCAAGCTCGACCGCTAGGTCGTACTTGTAGCGTGACCCGTACTCAGCGGGCACCCAGCAGGTTACGCCGAAGTCGCTGGTTTCGTTTATGCTTCCACAGTCGCAGACTGTCTTGGTAGCGTCAGGGTTGAACGGATTCCATCCGCACCACCCATTCTGGTATCCACGGCCTTCGTTAAATAGGTCGTAGACCTCTTTAACGGTAAGCACCGTGTTGTTGAACTTCATCGTCTTGGACGATGCTAATTCTGGTGTCATTCCGAACCTCCATTTGGATTGTTGTGGGAGTATTTAACCCCTCAAACAAGAGGGGGTTAAATACACCCAACATTATTATCGCCTAACCTAAGTCAGTGAACGAGTAGCGAGTAAACACAGGCCACTGTGACTGATTAAACACAGGCAACAGCGGAGCAAAATCTCTCACTGATTCATCCATGCCACAAGGATTACAGATGTAAACATCGGCATGCCGCGACAATGAATTTAGAGCCTTATCGTCAGCCAGATCTTCGATCAAGCATCTTGGACATTTCATTTCCGACCTCCATCGGTCAATTTGTGGGAGTTTCTCTCCCCTCCAAAAGAGGGGGGAGAGAAACACCCAACTACTTACACTTGCTCCGTCAGAATCCAAGTCGAACGGACATCATATTTAGACTCAAACACACCAGCTTCTATTAGCTGGTTCCCATACTCATAACGCTTACGGGAAATGTTCGCTTCCTTGTGAACATTTGGAACGATAGTTCCAGTCAAAGCGTAAACCGCAGAAGCGGTTTGCGCATCCAAGAATGCTCGAACCAAATTCGGATCAGCACCCTCAAGAGAACGGTAACGCCGTTCCTCAGGAGCACCCATACCAGGAATGTCACCACCCACGGCATAGAGGGCTACGCCCTCAATGAATGTACTCATCACAACCTCCATGTTGTATGCGTAAATTATTTGTTTCCAATTCCAAGGAATTGGGGCAGGACCACCACCGTAGGTGGCGGCCCCGACTCAATCACCTGTCAAGGATGGTGCGAAGTGCGTCTACCACCATGTTGGTGAACGCCTCACCGTTAATGACATCAGAGATGTCATTATTTGCGAACCAGTCGTCAACCGAATCGCTTACCTTGGCATCAATCAGGCTTTCAACCGCAGCCTCAAACTCGCTTTCATAAACGAGTTCAGCAGCCAATTCAGCCGTGTCGATGTCAAGATCGAAGTTTACGTCAATGTTCATCTGGACCTCCATCCAAATTTAGGTTCTCTCTTTATTGAACCTCTCACTATGTTACGAGGTTCAATAAAGAGAACCCCGAACCGACTCAAGGAATCGGGCTGGAACCACCACCGTAGGTGGTGGTCCCACCTCAATCACTGAGCAGCATGTCGTTTAGCAGTCACCTGCCCAACATCCAGGCCATGACGCCTAGCGTGCTGATTGTCATAGATAAGCTGATATTTCTCTATGCCATCTTCGATGGTTCGATTAATTGATGCTAAAGCATCAGCCAAAACCCTTGGGTCAAGAACCATTTCAAAACACGCCGAAGTAATCTGCGTACCAGGCATAAAGTTTCTAAATGTACGGATCTCTTCTAAGAGATCGGACATATCATTTTCATTCATAACTGACCTCCATCAGTCCACATAGGGTCCACAGACCCCAGCGATTTCATCACCACAAGAATGACACGAAGTGTCAAACTCGGCCTCATGGCACCCATACCAGCCGTTGTACGGCAGATCAAGAAAACCTGCAAGCCAACGGTGACATGAGTCAGAACAAACTTCCCAACCCTCAACGGCATCGCCGTTGACATCTTCTTTAATTAAATAATGCACAGTTCCTCCAAACTGTTTCAGTGTCTTAAGACACTGAATTAAACCCATCAGTCTCAAAGAGAGGCGGCATATCGGCGGCATCAGTAGCCGATGGATTTAATTCAGCAGCCTAAACCGCTGGTGGGAGTTTCTCTCCCCTCCAAAAGAGGGGGGAGAGAAACACCCAACTTCTCACTTATTCAGCAACTCGACAGCTTTCTCAAGCGTCAAATCATAAGACAAGGCATAGGCCCATCCATCGACCTCAGGTCGATTCATGTCCTTGATGGCAACCACAAACGGTGCTTCTGGAAATGGGCAACGACCTTCAGGTCGTTGCACCAAGATTCTAAAGAACCCAGGATCATTTGCGATTTCCACCTTGTCGATAATGGCGTAGCCATTAGCGGTGGTGATTTCCATTTCAACAACCTCCAAGTTGTCTTTGGGGCTTTCTCTCCCCTCCAAAAGAGGGGGGAGAGAAAGCTCTTTCTCAGTGAATCAAGTCATTCAATAAGAACCAGCCTATTGACTGGCCTAACTCTCCAAGCCCTAAGGGTTGGAAAGAAAGGTCAACCAACGCTGTAAGCGTCAATCAGCTATCTTCACCGTAGGTGACAGCGAAGAAGAAACGACCCTGATCAAAATTAGGGTTGCTTTCAGCAAAATAGTTAGCAAACTGCTCAACTAAGTCGTGGCTAATTTCATCTTGATTAGCGTTAAGAATTGAAGCTACAGCTTCAAAATGTTTTCTAGTTAGCATCTCGACCTCCAGCCGATTTGTTGAGAGTTGTTCTCTCCTCTCAAAAGAGAGGAGGAGAGAACAACCTCAAACCATTAAATTAAACACCCTCGATCATTACAATCGAAAGCTCATAAAGATCATGCTCGACCTCTGGTCGAACAAACTCTTCCAGATTCTCAACAATCCAAAGTTCACACTGTTCCAGTGTGCCAACAAACTCAAAATCCTCCGAGTCTGGTAAACAACCAGCCGAAGCATAAACCACTCCATAATCTTCCATCTCGACCTCCATCGAAACTTTCT